>Ga0208299_1000185_pt1 | contig 59326 bp, 75 predicted proteins | sample 15_taG_FD_184089 | JGI IMG/M metagenome (GOLD analysis project Ga0208299, IMG submission 184089) | Marine viral communities from the Subarctic Pacific Ocean - 15_ETSP_OMZ_AT15312 metaG (SPAdes) (version 2) | ecosystem: Environmental > Aquatic > Marine > Oceanic | place: Pacific Ocean | collected... | reverse complement strand
GACTTTAGCATAATTGTTACAACGCTGGCAACAGTCAATGTACTCATTCTTCGTTCTCTGCTGGAAGGTCTGGATGTTCCCATCCTTCTATCTCTGCCCCTTCTGGGACATAGGCTTTTAGAACCTCAAACATTTCATCAAACTCAAATGGCAAATCGCCAAAGTATCCGTTTTCATCCTGCTTAATGATGCTGTCCGGCACATCTACAATAACGTAGTGTGAGTAGTCATAGTGTGAGTAGTCAATGCGAACTTTCATTCTTCGTTCTCCCTGTCTATATACATTATAGCCCTTCTGGCGGGCTAGGTCAACACTTAAAGTGTCAAAAAAATGTGAGCGCCGGGGAAAACGTCAGTACTGACGTTAGAAAGCTCTAGAAGCTTATGAAAGGCTATTGAAACTTCATCCGGGAGATGGAGGTCTTCCTTTAGATAGCTTGCAACAACTATGGCAGCTTTGCGTCTTTCGCGAGCCTCACGCTCCTCACGCTCACGCCGCTCCCATTCTAATCCATCTGCCATCGACATTTTGGTCTCCCTTTATATTGGTGTAAATACTCCCAACGGGATTCGAACCCGTGTTGCCGGGATGAAAACCCGGTGTCCTGACCTGACTAGACGATGGGAGCGAAAAAGTAGCTGAGGAGGGACTCGAACCCTCAATCCCATGGGCGCAAGATTTTAAGTCTTGTGTGTATACCAATTCCACCACTCAGCCATAATCCTCACTAAGTTAATGTAGCATAACTTACTCTCTTTGTCAACAAGGATTTTTGACAAGATGAATCCTGACGGTTAAGAGTTACAAATTACTTCTTGACCTTCCGTTTGCTAACGAACTTCAAGTCTGTGCGCCAGAACTGGTTTGGGAATCGACCTACGTAGTAGCCAAACTGATAGTCTCGACTCTTCGGTGCATCGGGGCTAATCCATTTGATGACGTAAGCGTCCTTCTCTTTTGAGTTAAAGCCGATTTTGTGCATAGGCATAACCTCGACCACAATGCCCACCGGCTTAGGTTTGCCATAGCCATAACGACGAGCAAGCTCACTCCACGGATACATTGTGTCCCGCTTCTGTGCCGCTGCCGATAAAGTTACCATATCTCCGACTTTCACATTACACCTCGATTCATAATTTTAACAGAAGTCCGGCGGAACCAGAGCACAGCATGGGATAAAAACCAATAGACGCGCACGTCTATTCCTCTTTTCTCCACCACAACTCCAAAACGCTGCGCCTTAGTTCGAGTGTTTTTATTAAGTTTCACTAAGTCACCGACTTGCGGGGCTTTAGGTTTAGTAGCCCAGCGTTCCTCTTTGCCTACAGGCATAGTGCCAACACCAGTACAGCGTAAGCTAATGGAGCCAGAAACAGGCACCCAATCGCGTCTCTAACCTCTTCCTTACGTCCGTATTCGTCCATTGCTCACCTCGCTGTCATAATCAAAATTGGGTCTATAGGCTTGGACATGGTGGTCAGCCATCCATCTGCTGTTGCCGCCCGGAAGTGCCACGTACACACGCTGTTTGCGGTCCCTTTTGGCAACAATCCCCATGCCCAACACCTGTCGCAGCCCGTTGAACACGCGCACAAGGTCGCCCACTTTCGCCCAACTGCCAGGTATCCACGCATTCTGTGTCATACTCTACCTCCGACAATCTCTGCGTGGATGTAGCCTACATGCAACTGGATGCGCTGCCCCCTCTTGAAGTCGTAAGCCTCTACCCACCCAGTCCATCCGAGCCCATGCGGGACGCCTGGGTCACCGAGAACCAAGGTCAGAGAGCCATCCTTTCTGGAACGTAGCAGCGTACCGGGTTTTATCTGATCCACGCTAAGATACGGTGATGACACGGCTCTCCCCCTTTTACATGTACAATGTAGCTCGCCCCTTGGGCTAAGTCAAGCACGGGCGTGTCAAGAGAGTGTCAAGCGCTACTGCTGCGCCAGCGACATCTGCGAATCGTAAGCATCAACGCGGAGTTTCGACAGCCTCTCAAGGTAGTCGTTTCTTCGAAGAACTTTGAAAGCCAAGTTTTCAAAGGAGTATTCTCCTTCTCTCTCTAAGCCAGCAGAGCGAGCCTTCTTGATTTTGCCTCTTACTTTATCGCCGTACTCCAACGCGCCTTCGTGGTCGCCCTCGTCGTGTAGCCTCTGGATGTCGTCGACCATATCCATCATAGAAGCAGCCTTTTGCTTTACGGCTTCACGGTCTATCTCCCGTGCGTCGTGAGTGGGCTTCGTAACCCACTCGTCATTAAGTAAGGAATAGACTCCACTTGAGAAATGTGCGTCGTTCACGTCCTGAACATAAAGCTCGACCTCATACCCCTTGACCATAATTCCGTGTCGCCTGTTCCAGTTTGACTTCGTTTGCTGGAATAGTTCCCTTACAAGCTCACCATTCTCATCCACGTCCGTGAAATCTATGATAATATGCGTGTCCAGGTCAGAGAACTTCGACCAATTGTAGTTCGCGAGTGAACCTGTAAGTGTAATATCCTTTATTTCTGCCTTTACCTCTAAGTTCCCATAAAACTGTTGGGCAATTTGTAACAATCGATCTCGCACAGTGGGGTCCAGCTTGTCATCGGAGTTCCAGACTTTACGGTCCAGCATATCGTGGTCGACAAAGCTGGATAAATCTACGCTTTCGGGGTCGACCTCTTCTTCAAATCGAAGTCTGTCGGTCCCTGTCCTCTTCATCTTGCCCGTGAAGGGCGGACCCGACTTCTTGTTTGCAATGCCGCCTTGGTGGGTGAGTGAATTCTCCTCCCGTGACTTTTTGTATCTTTGCTGTGCTGCACTCTTAAACGGAGTGGGCTCTGCTATCTCGTGCAAACTTACAAAATCATTCCAGTATGTTTCGAACTCGCTCATGTTCAATCCTTATTACCGGTGATACGGCTGTACTGCTCCGCGATCTCCCTTCCAAGCTTTAATCATTTCGTCAACGCGCTTCGGAAGCTCTTCCATAAAAAGAGTCGCTTGCGCTTCGTTCTCAATATCGCCATATATTCTTTCAATATCGCCCATCGCTTGGTCGAATGAAGAAGACCATTCATACCCATCTGTTTCAGACTCGTTCAAGGCTTCAAGCTCCTCTTTGATTATCTGCCTAATTCTTCCCTTTGTGATGTTCATTGGGGCTATCTCCTTTTTAATAAATAGTTTAATATTCTTCTTTCTCGCCGTCATCCCATGTAAGAATTGTCTTATTTTCTGGATGTGGCTTAATATGGACCTTTAAGAAATCCGCCATTGAGTCAAACACGGCGATGGAACCTCTCGGTGGCGGGTAGAGCCAGTGTACGATAGCCTGACCTGTCGCTAACTGAACGCCCTCAATCACAATACCTTCGCCCGACACGCCTGTGCCGTCGTGTCCCCGATAAATTGTGAATGTACGAATACCCTGTGGTGCCAGCCTTGGCGGGTGCTTGGGCTTCAGATCATCCTTCTTTTCCTCTTCCTCGACCATTTTAATTCTCCGTGTAGCTCTTTATAAGTAGTTCCGTCATCCCCCAACCGTTAACTTCACAGGCTATGTCCCCTTCCTTCAAGGCTTTAGCAGCGGCGTAGTCATTTCCATTGGGGCTCATCTTGTCGCCTGCAAATACGATGGGCAAGCCTGCGTGAAGCTGGCGGATTGTTCTGACAGACTGCGATTTATCTCGTCCAGCGGGATAGATATCAATGCTTATTTCCCCCCCGATGGACACATCGACATTCCCAAACCTCTCCCTCTCGGCGAGGATTGTATAGGCTATCTCTTCTCTCTCGTGTTTTCGTTCATCCCACTCGCTGTACCGAGACCGTTCTTGTGTGGTTGCGTTTCTCCCAACAACTGAAAAATTAAGCATCCCCCTCCGATGCTCAAGATGGTTGCCCGTCTTCACTGGAAACTTTGAACCCTTGACGCACTGTTCGAGAAAAGTTACTAATTCTATATTGGGGCAGAACTCTCGGCTATAGACTCGTTTGTCTCCTTCCCAAAACTCATTACCGCAACAAGTAAAAACTCCGAGGCATGTTGTAAGAATTTCGTGCCCCACTTGTTCCAAAGCCTTTGCTCGGTCGCTCCCTGTCGTTAAGTAAACAAGGTTATTCTTGGCGAATGAGAGAAAAAACTCCGCAAAGCTCTCATCCATTAACTGGCGCGGAGGCGTAAGGGTGCCATCAATGTCGAACAAATACACCCTCTTCATTTACGCCTCGGCTTTCGGTGTCATGCCCTCTAAAGCAATTTCTGATAAAGCGTCCATGAGCGCTTCATCGGCTTCTCTAAGCTCTCTGAGCATAAACCACAACGACTCGTTCTCATCGTTGAGCCGAGTCACTTCCTCTTCCAAGTCCCTCAACTTCTGAAGAGTCGTTTCAAGGGTTTTACAGTTGCTACAAGGCATTCTTCCTCGCTGCTATCTCGGTCTGTGCATCCCACTCTTTATCGTCAAGGTGATCCTGGTCAACCAGTCCGGCGCTTGCTGTGTGGAGTGCAGCGCCTGCTGCGTCAGCAAGCTTGTGAACCAGCGACAACGCCTCCTTTTCGTGGATCCCGCCGGTCGCCACCATGTTTCCTACAACAGAAAACCAGGATTCAAGGTCATGTTCTTCGCCTGTTGGCAACGCTATGCCCTCGGACCTCACCAAGCTATCAAAGAAAGCTTCTTGGAGTTTAAAACCCTCCTTGTCAATATGGCGCTCCTTTTCGGTCGTGGGCGCATCGAAGGCGTCACTGCCCAGATCGCCAACGAGGTCCGTGATCTCGTAAGCCTCCAGCACCATAGTCATTTCTTCCTTAATAATCCGTTTAATATCTTTCGATGTCATTTTCATCTAAGATTCCTCCAATACTTATAAATAGTGTTCACTACTCCCCAAATCCTAATTCTTTTAACTCTTCGATGGCTGAAGCTGAATCACCAAAAGCACACTTGATGGCGATACCACCGGGGCTGCCATCGAACAGTGTCGCCCAAGGAATCAGGTTCTTATCCCAATCATCAATGAGAATATTTTGCTTCCCATCTGTGGTCGCCCACTTCCATTTATCATGGCTAAAGCAGGGTCCGCCGTCGCACCTCCTGTAGTTCAGTTTATGCTTTGCCAGCCAATTAGTTTTGCCCACTTTCGACCCTTCTCCCATCGGGGAAGTAAGAATATAGGGTGTGTAAGGAGCAATAAAGTTCCATAGCCTCCGACCACCCGGCATCCAGGGAAGATCAGTCCAGAACTTTGTGTCTTCTTCAACGCGGTCATACATGTACCTACGCACTGCTCGGCTATTGCCTCCCCCGCCTTTGCTTAGGTCCGCCTTGTCAATTTGCGGCTCTGAGCGGAGTGCCAACAAAGCTCGTCGCAGTCGTCCCATTGGGGTTATTCCTCCGGTGGGCTTGAAATCTTCGATTGTGCCGTCAAGCAAGTCGCGGTTGATCTGGCTGACAACCCCCCCTTCAAAGTCAACAAGCACGCCGTCCATATCACAGTAAATCTGCGGCAAGTGATTGTTGTGCTCCTCAACAAGAAATTTTCTCCACTCGTTTAACACTATAGCATCTTCAGGCTGTGCGGCACCTGCCTTAGAACAATACAGCCTGGTATGTCCCTGCTATTTATTGTTGGTACAAGTATCTGCTTAACATATGTTTGTCCGGTCATGGCTTCTTTAGATGGGTGGAATTTAATAGTAGCCCTCGTTAAGAAGCTTCGCCCATGACGTTGTGTATCCCGTGTAGAAACAATAGTGACACCTTTGATTGACCGAATGTCGGTGAGGGTGTCATCAATGCCACCACTGATTTTAAGCATCATCTCAATTTCGAATACTCTTATTTTGTCTATCTCTTCGTAAAGCTCGGCACCATCAACCTCAACATTATATTCGTCGTTTTCTTCGTTCTCTAGTCTCTCTGTGACCTCTGCTTCCGTCTCAACCCCAACGACAGCACGAGAGGGCAAATCGCCTGTGACATAGTAAGCGTCAAAGTCCGGTAACTCAAGATCGGCATGAACCGCCATCTCTCTTCCAGCCTTTGCGAGATTAACTTTTACAAATATAAAAGGAGGTTGTGCTCCTCCGAACACGCCAGAGTCAAGATTTGAAAACGCAGCCATGAAAGCGGAGTTCTGGGAGGAGAAGAGATAAATTCTCTTCTCTTTCACATCTTCGTCGCCGTCACTATATGTATAGTCACGATCACCGGCTTTGGTCGATCCATAAATGCCGTGAACCTCAATGTTCTCTCTGTTGCTCGCGCTCGTCACATGATAATATAAGCGCGGTGATCGCTGCTGAGCGCTAGACACGAACCTTTTCCAACTTTCCAAAATCACGTCCCTCTCTGTTATCAGTATAAATAGTTTTGCAAATGAAAAAAGGCACCCATACGTGGGTGCCTTTTTATTTCACACCCAGCTTAGAGCCTTTACTTGATTTCAACACGGCGGGCGATAGACCCACTTTCGCTCTTCTTTGGCAATTCCACGATTAGAACACCGTTGTTATAATCCGCATTGATCGTCTCAAGATCGATGCTGCTGTTAACTGTCCAAGATTTTCGGAAAGAAGGCTGAAAGTCGAAAATTGAATTTTCCGAATCGTCTTCCTCGTATGAAATAGATAGCGTGTCGCGTTCCACGTCGACTTTGATATCATCGCGTGAGATGCCTGGAACAGCCATCGTAATAACGCACTTGTCTTCGTAGCTCTCTACATTTGTTTGTGGCTGACCTCCAAGGCTAGTGCCTCTAAGACGCTCAAGAAAAGTATTATTCTTCATAGGGTCCATGAGATCGAAAATATCTTCAATTTCGTTGAAGAAGTGCTTCGTGTTATAACGAAACGGTTTAATGGAATTATGATTGACAAATGGCATATGTGTGCTCCTTAAAAAGTGTATCCACGTTGTGTCACGTTGTGTAAACGTGAGTGTGTCTTACCACATATCTAATATAACCACCTCCAAAACGATGTCAAGCGGTTTTCCACATAATTTGAATTAAAATAATCGAACAAGAAAGAAACACACAAGCCATCGTCTTAGGGGTGAACATGCTTTCGTTAAGAAACCACCATGTCAAAATCGGGAACGAAATATACGACATCCCGAACCCCAAAAATCGTGGACCCCATAACTCCCCCATGGCGGCATAAGCATACTTGGTTCCGTACCAGATACAAATGGTAGTAGGGACGCCAAAGATTAAGGCTGCGGTGATGGGCTTATCCTCCCACCACTTCCACACTAATTGAGAGTTGCAGCCGAACCATACGCCTATCTGACCCATCAAAAAAAATAAGCAAGCTAGAAACAACTTTTGATAATCCATTTTTTATAATTCCCCTAGTGCCCATTTCATGTAGTTGTAAAGACACTTGTCCCTTAGTTTACTCCACCTCATAAGATCAACCTCAATACCCAACATAGCCGCTAATCGGTATCCCTCCTCCCAAGCCATAACTTCATTTCTCAGTACACTTACGGCGTTTGCCCTGGAGAATCGCCGCTTAAAAGGTTGGTAGATTATACCTGAAAATGTAGTTCCATAGTCGCCATCGTCATATAGAACAGAATGACCCGCTTCGTGCAACAGTGTCAATAACTGGTTTTGTTTTGTTTGTCTGGAGTTTATGGTTATTATTTTAGAATCTTTAGAACTGCCATTGGGCTCATTGTACGAAAAAGAAACATGAACATCGTGTCTCTCTACCAAATAAGCTTCCAGGTGGTTTATATCTTCTTGGAAGTTCATTTACTTTCTCCATCCCTTCCATCCCTTTCCCCAAAAGTTCTTATTGTTCTTTTGGTCGACCAGCAAGCATACCGAAATCAAATCTTTATCTTCAAGGACGCACGTCCAGTTTGGAGCAAGCTCCCCGTAGCGAGGCTTGCGATGCCTCCTCGTCAATGGCTTGTTCAAGAAGTTCACACACCCTTCAACAATCTGTTTATCAGAGTACCCCTCGGACCTGAGTGATTTATAGTCCACATCAATGTAAGCGACTACAGCCCAGACTTTAGAGCCGTAGCCCCTCACCGGTAAAACAGAGACCGTGTAGCGCCCACTCTTTGTTTTCTCCTTGTCCTCAAAGCTCAGCCCCGACCACTCCCCTACAGGCTTAAAGCTGCACTTAAATTGTAATTCTGACATCCCTAACCTCTCAAGAGTTGTTTCGTGTTTAACTTGGACTCCACCACGACTGGTGAGCCGACTACGTTTAAATCTATATTTGTGTTCAAGTAGATTCTAGTAAATTCTATTCGGTCGTCAAGCTCAGACGGCAATCTACCTTCTCTAAGGAGATTCTTCATCACGCTGTTTTCTCGCAACATCGTCACCTGCTTAGGATTTACAAATACCTCTCTCAGCATATAATCAGAACGACTCCCTATATCGTTACCCAGTTTCACTATTTCAACAAATTTAACCACCACATTACCTCCTTGGGGTGTAAACACTTCGTGCTGGAACCCACCAAACACTGCCACCAAACACGACTGAACACAAATCATTCACCGGAAGAGAGCCTTCGTCGAGGGCATCGGTTTCGGCAATGATTAGGTGCATTGGGCTTTCCAGTTCTATCACACGCCCTTCTCGGCACAAAGGGGTGTTCGCTGGAATGTAAACTAAATCACCCACCATCCTCTTTTTTCGAGTTAAGTTCATTTCTTTTCTCCTGCATCCTGATAAGTTCTTGCTCTAAGGCTGCGACCATCTCTGGAGGGTGTTCCATCTTTCCCTCTTCTCCTTTCTTGCCGTTAGCTATATCGGCAAGAGTCTTCGAGTAGCCAGCAAGAATATGCATACAGTCGTCAAGACAGATATCCATCGCTGCGAGGGTGTCTCTCATGGCGGCTATTTGTTCTGTGGCGACAACATAATTCCTGTGTTCCATCGCCCCAGTGATCGACTCTAGTGCCTCTGCTAACTCGTTTCTTTGCTGCTCCTTCACCCCGTCTAGGAATTCGAGAACTTTGTCTGGAATATCGTCGAGGTCAACAGAATAGCTTATATTTACTCTCATGCTTTTTCCTTTATATTAATATAGCCCTTGCGGCACAAATTGTCAACCACTATCTTTGCACAATAGCGTGATTGGTGGTTATCAGGGTCGAAGCAGCAGAAGCAGCGTTCTGAAGGGCACATCTTGTCACCTTACAGGGGTCTACAACGCCTTCTGCGAACATATCTGTCATTCTACCCTTAGTAAAATCCCACCCCTTAGAACCCCTTCCTTTGAGGATTTTCTCAACGACCACATCTGGGCTATCTCCAGCGTTTCTAGCCATTTGGCGTACCGGCTCAAGAATTGCTTCCCGAACAATATGAGCGCCTTTCGTTTTTAGAGTAAGTTTCTGAGATGCACGCACCAAAGACACCCCACCGCCTGCCAAAATACCCTCTTGTTGGGCTGACTTGACTGCCTCCAGCGCGTCCTCGATACGGTGTCGCTTCTCGACCATTTCAATCTCAGTTGCTGCTCCGACCCGAATAACAGCCACACCACTATTCAAGCGACTAATACGGTCTTGGATTCTTTCGCACTCATATAGCGAATCTGTTTGTTGAAGTTCGACCCGGAGTGCGTCCATCCTCTTCACAACCTCTTCGGAATCGCCTTTGCCTCCGATGATAGTCGTACCTCCCTTAAGTATATCAACCTTACGAGATGTCCCCAAGTGCTCAAGGCGAGCTTCTTTGAGGCGAATTCCCGTTTCACGCGAAATAAAAGTGGCACCCACCGACAGAGCCAGGTCTTTAAGAATGTTCTTCCGCTCCTCACCATAGCGAGGAGCCTTAACCGCAGCAATCCTCATCGATCCTCGAATAGCGTTCATGATCAGAGCAGCCAAACCCTGACCTTCAAATTCCGACCCAACAATTACAAATGGGCGTGCTTCGCGAGCGACCTGTTCGAGCACCGGAAGGATGTTTTGGACATTCTCGATCTTCTCATCTGTTACCAGAATGAGCGGCTCATCATAGACAACGGCACCACGGCGTTCATTATTTATAAATGATGGGGAGACATATCCACCATCAAACCTGAAGCCTTCAACCAAGTCGAGCGAAGTTTCAATGGAACGAGCCTCCTCGACCGTGATGGAACCATCCTTACCGGCACTGCTGATAGCCATCGCCACGAGTTTCCCGATCTTTTCATCGTTGTTCGCGGAGATGGTCGCAATGTGGAGGATATCATCCTCACTCTCGATGGGGCGCGACAAAGATTCCAAGCTGTTGACGACCTGTTCAACTGCCTCATCGATCTCGCGCTTAAGAACGATAGGCGAGCAGCCGACTTGGATATGGCTTTGTGCATTTTTATAAATAGCACGAGCCAAAACAGTAGCCGTCGTAGTCCCATCACCTGCCATCGAGTTTGTCCGAGCCGCAGCCTGCTTAATAACCTGAACTCCCGCGTTTTCGAATGGGTCGTCCAGTTCAACAAAATTGGCAACGGTGACACCATCTTTGGTGATGATAGGGTTACCCTCGGCTCCTTGTAAAATTACGTTACGACCCCTCGGTCCAAGTGTGGATGCCACATTGTCGGTCAAAACATCAATGCCGGACAGAATCTTCTGTCGAAGCGCCATACCTGAATCATAATACTTCATCTAAATACCTCTCTCTTTTGGATATGGTAGACCAGCCAACGCAGGATTCACCTCAGAAAACCTGCGCTTCAGAGCCTTTGTTTCTCTCTTGCTTCTCCCGATGATATAGCAATACTTGTGCTTCGAAGGAGACTGCCGCTGTTGGCACCTCGCCTTATGCTCCTCCCGCTCCTGTTTCAGCCGAGCCGATACATCGTCAGGTATAGCCTTCCAGTTCACTTTTCGATAGTTCTTCTTGGAACCCACCATCTTATACCATTCGCTTTGCCATTCAATTCCTAACTTCTTAGCATAGCGAACAATCTGGCTACGGTCGCTGAACCCGGCAGAACCAAACCAGCCTCGTGCTGGCTTTTCAGGATCCAGATATTGTTTGCCCGCGCCGAACTTCTGACCCAAATAATAAAAGTTACAAGCCTGGTAAATCGTTCCTAGCTCCTTCGCTTCTGGATCACTGTAAGCCGTAAAGTATCTAAACTCTGTGTTCTCAACCATCCAGCGAATCGACTTCATCACCAGCCACGAAGCAAGATTCTTTGGGGACCACGAGATACAAGCTCCACGAGCAATCAACTTTTCCAGCCCTCGATTCTCTTTCCCAAGAAGATTGGAGAATGCATTCGGTGTCGCCATTACTATCACCCCAGCCAGTCTATTTGTGCTCTTAAGTCTTGCAACAAATCTGTGAGTGACCCAGATTGGCATCTTGCCCAGCCATTCATGACGTTCAATAAAATCCTTTATCTCTTGGCTTTGCTTTTTGTCCTCCTTCGGAACAAAATCAAAAGAGAAATCAGCAACAGAAAGAACGCTGCTCTCTTCCCTCGTGATGCCAGCCATCTGCAAATCTTCAGTACGGTTCTGTCGACTCACTTCGTATTGCCAACAATGAGAACCGCTGTAATCTTTGAAGCGGTTATAAACTTCTTCTTTCAAGCTCGCCTCAAATAATCAGCCACAGCAAGAATTCCTTCTTCATTATCCAAACTTAAGCGACTACGCTTCAACCTTCCCCTTATATTATTGGCTACTGTAAAACTATGTATTCCATGCGGACCACCATGAGGTTTTAATCTAAACCTAATCTGACCCGTCACCCCCTCGCCAAACATTGGAATGTCAAACGTTTCAGCCATTTCCTCGGTTAGTGCATAAAGACCATACCCTCTTATTTGCATCAAGTCATCTCCCTTGCTTCTATAATACTGAACGATATTGTCGACACGGTACTCTAGATACAGGCTTTCCTTATTCCTCGCACCAAACCAATCAGACTTTAGCCGCGAAGCAATCGATGCCGTAGTAGCCGAACGCCTCAGACCATAAATGTGCTCTCCCTTTTTTGAATAAATGTCTGGGTATGCCGATGGACCAAAGCCTCTCTCTTCGGCTCCTTTAAACGAGGGCAGAAGACCCGCCTCTTTGAGCTTTTGCAAGATCACCAAAAATAATCCATGCCTATCTTTGTTGCCCAATAGTTGCCGCGTCGGATTCATTTCCCACTCACCCGTCACAGGATCAATTCTTGCCGACGCCTGACCATAATCGGTTCCAACATTAGACTTTGCCTCTATAGAAAGTTTGTCTGTGCTACCAGCCTTCTTTACAACAATATCGGAGCCGTGACCAAAGCCTGCCGTCACCACCTCGAAGGTATCCCCCAAAACATTTGAAATCGACGCTTCCAAATCTTTTTCATATTGCTCTCCCGTATACTGTGGACCAGTACGGGCGGCTCCCGATGGTTTAATGAGAAAATATACTTTATCAACCGGGGACGTTATATTAGCAAACCTCCCCGTCCTCCCATAAGTAAAGTCGTATTCATAGCCAAGAAAATCCAACTCAGAAGCTAATGCGTCTACTATTTCTCGACGCCCATCAACACCCAAGGGCACCAAGAGCTTAAATTCTGTTGAAATGCCAGATTTTGCCTTCACGGCGAAGTTCTCGTCAGAATATCCTTTTTGTCTTAAAAAGTTCTTTAAGATCTCTACAGTTTTTAGTTTTTCCTCGGGAACTTCAGGCTCCCCCTGTGGCGGATCTTGGAGGGAGGATGGTCTCCCCATGCTTATGCGAGGAGTTCCCGGTCGGGGAAAAGTTTCGACTTCTTTCATCACCTTTTCGACCATCTCAAACAAAGGAGAGCTTACACCCTCTTTTGATGCAGGTTCATAGTATTCTTTTACTAATTGCTCAAATGATTTCATCAACGATCCCCAACTCTAGTGCTTCTTCAGCCGACAAATAAACGTTTACATTCTTATTAATTAGTTTCTTTATTTGTCTTTCGGTCATATTGGTTTCTGTTGCGAGAATTTCAATGTACTGTTTTTGAATCTTCTCGACCTCCTTCATCTCATTCTGCATCTGTGGAATAGCACCAATGGTGCCCGCCGAAACGTTATGGAGCATGATACGACAATACTTTCCGATACGCCGCTTGCCCTTCGTCCCCGCCGCCAAGAGAGGCACGCCCGCCGACATGACTTTGCCAATGCCGAGGGTGGCGATCTCGCAATCCTTACGAATATGACGCATCATATCATAAATTGCAAACATTTCTCTTGCATCGCCTCCATTTGTTGAGATGATGACCTCAAAAGGTTCGACAACCTTTTCAATTTCAGATTTAGGATCCGTCGGATCCTTCAGCCGCTCCTGCTCTCGGCTATCATGTAGCAAGAGCATACCGTAGATAATATCGCTTGTCTTCTCTTCAGCAATATCCCCGATTATGCCCAGCTTTCGAATAGAAGGTTTCTCCCCCATTAGGTCTCCAAAGACATCGCCCAACGACACTATTTGACTCGTGTCGACAGCCTTGTCATCAGTGTGATTGTCACTTTCTGGTTCTGGTTCTGGCACTTCGCCTCCTCTACTAACCAATAGGTCTTTGCTTGCCATTTGTCCCCTCATAAATAACGTTGTAAGGAAATTCCGTAGCCCACTTCTTAAGTTCCGATTCGGTTTCGAATTCCCGATCAAAAAACATGACTGTACTCGACCCTCCTAGACTCTCGCCAGAGAAACGCCAGTTGGCACCCTCGGCAAGTTTGCTGATTTTATTGGCGATTCTCACACCTCTCTTATTTGCTTCGACCTGAAGAGAATACCTCTTGCCCCCGCGCATCTGTTTCCAAACATAAGCTACCACTTCTGCCTCCTTTACCATAATATAACCCCCTCTGGCGGGAAGTCAAATTCTTTTTTGCTTTGCCAGCTTCTCAAGATACTTTAAAGCTCCCGACCAGTCATCATACTCTAATCGCTCTCTATAACTATCTGGATAGACCTGAATCATCTTGTTTATCACCGATTCTTTCCAAGATTTCAGCACTTGCTCGTCTATTTCCTTAGCCATAGCAACGTGGTCTTGCATCAGATCGTGCTCCCTCATGGAACGATACTTGAATTCTTTTATGAAGTTAATATCATCAACCAGCCCTGCAACGAGCTTTAGTGATACTATTTCAGCCCCTTTTAGAATCCGCACCGAGTAGCCGACGGTCGTTAGGAACCCGAATGCCTTAGTAAAAGTAACCCCAAGCACGAAAAAGAGGAAATAAAGAATATATGTCATAACCTATCCAAAAAAGTAAAAGCCGCATAAGAATTATAACATCCTTATGCGGCTTTTACAAGTTATATTTTATATTATTTTCGGTTCTTTCGGACTCTTCGGTTCTTTCGGACTCTAGGGTTCTTTCGGACTCTAGGGTTCACTTTTGTTTTCTTGCTCTCTTTGAGAGCCGAACGGAGGCGTCTTGTCACCCGACGGAGAATCTCTGAAATCACCTCGTCGTCGTCAACAACCTCAACATCACCTAACTCATCGTCGTCGTCAGCAGCCTCAACATCGGCATCGACTTCGGCATCGACTTCGGCATCGACTTCGGGGTCAACATCATCAATTTCTAAGTCTCCCTCATCGGAAGGAGCGCCGGCATCGCCTTGAACATCAATGTCGAGATCATACTCGTGAGCTAAGGCATCAGTGATCGTGGAAACAATGTCAAGAACAGCAGGCTCTGCCGCGCCGTCAAGCTCATCCTCGGCTGCGAGGTCATCGATTTCGCCAGCGCCAGCAGCGGCGTCATCTACGGGCGGATCTTCTAAGTCCAGTTCGTCATCTTCCGGTGCAACGTCTCCCTCGTATTCAGTCATGAAGTTCTCTGCAAGAGGTCCAATGCTGGCGAGTTTCATCATGCGACGAATTTGCCTCTCTTTTAATAGCTTGCTCATTGCTCTTTAATCTCCTAATGTTCCCTTTGATGGTTACAAATATAAATAGTATGCCCAAGTTCAAATAGCCTAAAGTTCTGGATGTTCTTCCTCTAAAAGGTCAAAGATATTCTCTATCTCATCCTGGTTTAAGGCAAATCTTCGCTCGTTCTCTCTTCCTTGTTCCGTTAACTTTCTGCTTTTAACTAGATTCTTTTTACTTTGTTTACCATTTTCAGACACATATTTATCCAAATAAAATAAAATATTCTCATCCTTTTCTAGATATCCAGTAATCAAGCTACGAAAAAACTCGGCTTGTGTCAGTTGGTCGTGCTTGAGTCGTATTTTTAATTCTGCGTGCCTTTTGTCGCTGTCGTAAAAAACAACCTTCTTGCCCTCCCGACCATACTTAATTCCACTCATCTGAATCTTTCCTTGATATGAGTGGAACTTTCGATGGCACCAGCGCTAGTCTGGCGGATAAATTGTGCTTTTGCTTGAAGTTCCGGAACGCTTCTTGCGCCAGAATAAGATAAGCCGCTGCGTATACCAACCCCCAAATCATGTAAAACCTCCTTTACCAAGCCTCTGCACGGGACGCTGTGAGATATGCCTTCAATAGAAGATACCCTGCCTCTCCAAGCACTTTGAGCTTCCTTGCTTGCCATTCCTCGATAAACCTTCCGCTGTTCACCTCGGTGTCCGCCCACGTTGAAGACTTCCCCTGGAGCCTCATCTGTCCCAGCCAGTAGCGAACCTACCATAACAAAGTCGGCTCCTGCCGCTAAGGCTTTCACCATGTCCCCACTATTGCGTATACCGCCATCTGCGATAAGGGTCGTGTCTCTATCAGACATAGCACAATCTAATACCGACTGAAACGTGGGGACACCATGACCTGTTTGAACTCTGGTAGAGCAGATAGAGCCGCCGCCTATTCCCACCCTAATAGAGTCAGCCCCCCAGTCTGCGAGGTCATCGAAGGCTTGCCGGGTTGCCACGTTCCCCGCCATAATGTGTATGTTATCGCCAAACGTCTTCCTTAGCGTTTCCAGCGCATATCTAACACTGGAATGGTGACCGTGAGCCACATCAATGCACAGAAGACTAACAGAACCGTCTTTTACTAGAGCCTGTGCTCTGTCTATGAGATCGCCGTTTACTCCAATAGCCGCCCCAGCAACGGCTCCCTCCCCGCCAATATTCAAAACCATGTCTACTTGTTCTTTAATGGTGTTATACCTATGAACTACACCAAGGCTCCCCGCTTTATGCATAGAGATAGCCATATCGACACCAGTGATCGTGTCCATCGGGCTCGAAATGACAGGAAGTGAAAAATTCCCCACATTTTTCAAGCATTGTTTAACTTCTATTTCAGACCGCGACACAATTTCAGAATACCGGGGGACGAGTAACACGTCATCGAAGCTCACAGCTTCATTAATCCGACTCATTTTCAGGCTCCAGAAGATTGATGGTCTCTTAACCTAGTGCAGACCGTCTCGGTTATCATCCTCGTAACCAAATATGGATCGCAGTTGGCGTTAGGTCGTCGGTCCTCAATATACCCCACCCCGTCTACTGCTACCTGCCAAGGAATGCGAACAGAGGCTCCACGGTCTGAGACTCCCCATCTGAACTCCTCGTGAGAACAGGTTTCGTGCTGACCAGTCAGCCTCTCCTCTATCCCGTGCCCATAATTAATAATATGCTGCTGCGCTTTCTCCCCAAGCGCCTCTGCCGCCTGTTTATAAACATCACGTTCGGTACGCATCGAAAGAGTGCTAAAATTGGTATGACATCCAGCGCCGTTCCAATCTCCCTTAAGAGGCTTCCCGTCCAGCGAAACAGTCACTCCATACTTTTCAGCCACTCGTTCAAGGAGATATCTTGCCACCCATAGCTGGTCTGACACTTCGAGAGGTCCAAGGGGACCAATCTGGAACTCCCACTGTCCCGGCATTACCTCTGCGTTAATGCCTCCCACCTTAAGCCCTGCTGAAAGGCAAAGGTCTAAGTGCTCCTCCACAATCTGACGCCCGTGAGCATTAGAGGCTCCTACGCTGCAATAGTACGGTCCTTGTGGTTCTGGGTACCCACTCTTGGGGAACCCAAGTGGTCGACCATCCTTCAATAGAGTATACTCTTGCTCCAGCCCGAACCAGCATTCCTCTTTCGAGTATGTTTCGTCGATGGCTCCGCAAATAGACCTTGTGTTGCTATCATGCACACTCATGTTTACATTCAAGACTTCGCATAAAACCAAGATATCACGCTCTCCCCTCAAAGGGTCCGGAAAAAAGGCAACTGGCTTTAGCACACAGTCAGAACTCGATCCATCGGCTTGATTTGTCGAGGATCCGTCAAAACCCCATAGACCCCACGGCGAACGAAGTACCTCGGTGGCGTCATCTGCCTCAACCACTCTTGTCTTGCTACGCAACTGTGGCGATGGCACTGTGCCATCTATCCAAATATATTCAGCTTTAATCATTCTTCTACTCCTCCATACTTTGCTTCTAGATGCTCTCTGAATCCCTCGGCGATCTTGACAGCCTTGTCCCAACATTCTGGGCAGTACAGACGAACGACTTCTTCTTCGCCATGCACCACAACACTCCACGTTAGCACCATGTCTTTATTCCCCTTGTCGAACGGTTTCGTACAAGTAAGGCATTCATCCGGCATCATACCAAAGAGGGCAATCTTGCTGGCAAGCTCTTCTTGTCCCGGCTGTTTGGCTTCTTTTTCCATCTTTCTACGTTGTTCTCTGTTCATTTTAATCTCCTGTTGAACCGAGTGCTCCAGCACCACGGTCGCTTATAGTGATAGGATACCAGTTATACAAATCGTCACCTGGCGATTCCACAGCCCGAAATGGTACCACCGGAATCATCACAAGTTGAGCGATCTTCGTGTAAGGCTTTACAACCTGAAACTCTTCTCCAATGTTATGGAGATTTACAAACACCTCTCCATTGTAGCCGGAATCTACCACATGTGCCCCGACGACAAGAGAGCGCTTTGCCGCGATACCAGAACGGTTCATCACCTGAAGCATATAGCCGTGCGGAACGCCAAACTTCAAGCCAGTAGGCACAATGGCACTGCTCCCAGGCTTAATGACCAAGCCTACCACCTCGCCGTCGTCAGGACTGAAGAATACGTCAAGACCTGCATCGCTCGGATTGGCACGGACTGGTGGTTTTGCACTTTCTCGAACGCGAGTATACTCGATCATCATTTATTTTGCCCCCTTAATCGAGTTGAAAACAGTTACAAATTGCTGGATGTCCACGTCGCTCTTCATCATGCGGTAGGCTCTGACAGCCATACTAATCTCGTCCTTGGTGAGCCAGCCCTGCTCCTTGTATTCTTCGCGAAGTTCGCGCTTTTGCTCCTTATAGGGCTCCATTGCTTCCTCAATCGTCTTTACAGATCGAATATACTCGATCATCCTTTCTACCGTTTCGTCACGAACTGTTTCCACAATTGCTACTTCATTATTATCGAAAATCATTCTTGCTCCTTTCAGCATTATAAACTAGTTTTCATAACTCCCGCGTATTCCCACAAGCGAAACTTATGTACGCAGTCATTGGTTGCCTCTTGCTTCCACTATAACATATCATGCGTTACTGGGGTTGTCAAGAATTTATCCCAGAACCTTGAAACTTCGATGCAAAGAACGTGTACTAAACCCCCACTGCTCGCTGTAATCGAGGCGTGCCATGTAGGGGCGGTTCAGTGCAACATCATCTCTCTTCGGGTCGACGCCCCAGCACCGAATGCTGGTAGCTGTGTTATGCTCATCTGTAACCTCTATGATCCAGTAATCTTTTCCCGTCCTCGTCTTCTTTTTAATAAGCTTTCTCGGGATAAACCACACCACCATCAAGTCTCTATCAAACCTGCTGATAGGGGGGACACACATCTTTTCGAGCCTGCCCCTTATGCCATCGCTCATCACGCGGTCCATAGGAAATTCCCCTGTGAGGTCAATAAGAAACTGTATCTCTTCTTCCTCGGTGAAATCACCTTCAGGTGCATAAGTTATAATGTTCTGCTCAAGATTCTTCAACTTTCTTGGTCTATCCACCGCGATAGCAGACCAAAAGTGCTTTGCACCTGTGAATCTCTCATCCCTTAACGGGTCAAGCGCGGAGCTACGGATAAGCACATCCAGTGCTCTCTTGTTCAGTTTGCTGTAAGTTATGTTCTCGTTGAATAAAAACTCTTCAACATTTGCGAACGGACGGTTGTCTAATACCTGCTTAATCGCGGCTTCCCCTAACCCCTTGATTGCCGTCAGAGGCTGTATGAGGGTCTCGCCATCGTCTGAAATTTCCCAAACGTTACCTGATGTGTTGATATTAAGCTTGGCAATTTTAAACCCGTACTTCTTGGCTATTGTGATAGCCTTAGCCTTACGAGTCTCGGGTTCTTTGTCCAAAAACGCAGCCATCCAACATTCGGGATAGTAGTTCAACAACCAAGCACACTGGAAGGAGAGCATCGAATAGGAAATAGCATGTGACTTATTGAAGCCATAGCCTGAAAAATACTCAAACTTCTCCCACAAGGCGTTCGCCTGTCTGGTTGTCATCCCCTTCTCTGTGCATCCGTCAACGAACTTAGTATAGAGCGCCTTCTTAACTTTAGCTGCCTTACCAGTCCCCTTCTTCGTGAGCACCTTTCGGAGCATATTACCTTCATCCAAAGATAAGTCCTTGCCCAAGCGGTGTGCCAGAGCCGAAATCTGCTCCTGAAAGATTAGGAATCCATAAGTTTCTTCAGTGACTTCTCTGTAATCCTCGTTGGGATACTGGATGTATTGAGGGTTCGACTTCGCCTCGACATAATTTCGATCAACCTTTGCCGACAACGGTCCCGGTCGGAAGATGCTGGTGACAGCAGCAATGTCAATAATGCTTGTTGGCTTAGCCATCATGCACAAATTCTGCGCCCCATCCTCGGCGAACTGGAAGATTCCAGCCCACTTACCTTTCTGAAAGATGTTTTCATAAACCTGCTGATCGTCCAAGCGGATAACATCGGGGTGTAAGTTGTCATCATAATACTGCTTCACATCTTTGAATGTTGGCTCCTCAATGCCCTTGTGACGACGCAAGATATGCCTAATCGCACCCTCGATCATACGAAGAGTGGAGAGCCCCAGTAAATCAAACTTAATAAATCCCATTGGCTCCAGGTGGCGCACGTTCTGCCCCTCGCTCCATGGGGTTTGCCGAACGCCGCCGCTGTTAATAAGCGGCATGTACTGGTCTAAGTTCTCCGCAATCACTACGCCGCCAGCATGTCGGGAACACGAACGAACCTGACCATGGAGCGCCTCGATGTGGGTCTTGACGTGGGGATACTGCTGCAAGAACTCTCTCAAAGTTGGGCTGTATTCCATCACCTCTTTGAAGGTAGGGACATATAGACCAGCCTTGATGCCATGAGCTTTCTTTGCTGGTGCGGTCGCTTCGCTAATCATAGCTCCGGTGACCTTATTCACTTCCAAAAACGGAATGTTGTAAAACTTAGAAATATCTTTCACAAGGCTTCTAAGCTGCAAGGTGTTCCAGTTAGAGATAGGCACGACCGTATCGTCTCCCCATTCCTCAATCAGAGCCTCCTTCAGTCTCATGGGCTCTGCCACGTCGTAGTCGATGTCAGGGTAGTCTGTGGCGTCCGCTCGAAGGAACCGAGCAAACTGAAGCCCGTACTTCAGTGGGTCGATCTGTGTGATGCCCAGTACATAAGCCACCAAAGAGCCTGCGGCGGAACCTCGACCCGGACCAGTGAGCATTAGTTTATTGGCTCGATCCACAATGGCTTTCATAGTTAGAAAGTATTTTGAGAAGCCTCGGTCATCAATCGTATAGAGTTCAGCCTTAAGCCTCTCGATATACTCTTCATCGGTGTGCAGTCCCATTGTACGAAGCGCATCGATGCTCAAACGAGCTAACGCTTGTGTGGCAGTAGCGCCCTCTGGAACAACAAAGTCAGGGAGACGCACCTTGTTATCTGGCATGAAGTCTTCAATGAGTTCAAAAGCAATCTTATGAGTTTCCTTCAGGGACTCCATAACGAGATCGTCGTCATATTCAGCCCCTTGAAGTTTACTGTACCGGTGATAAGACTCCCACATCTGTTCGCCATTCTTCGGATACAGTTCGCACTTCAAGTCTTCCTCGTTTGGGAGTTCCTCGGATAAATACTCAGGACGTTTGCCCAGCCATCCCAAACGCTTGTATAGCTCTCTATCTTTCCAGGCATCAGGACCAGGATAATGGCTATCTGCTGTCGAAATCAGCTTAATACCAAACTCTTTATGCATTTCAATAATATGCTGGTTCAATTTGTGCTGTTCAGGAATGTTGTTCCACTGAAGTTCTCCATACCACCGCTTGCCAAAGATACTAATCATTCTTTGCGTCGTGGTCCGCATGGCGCTCAGGACGGCTTCTGGTCCCTCATCCCGATTCTCCCAGTAATCCCCCGCATACACCCCTCCAAGACAGGCTGATGCGGCTATGACGCCCTCGGAATAACGTGAAAGCAAATCATAGTCGACACGAGGGTAACGGTAATAGTGGTCGCCCTTGTAGCTCTCTGAAACAATCTTGAACAAATTGTTCAAGCCCTTTTGGTTCTGGGCTAACAAGATGAGGTGTCGACGACGGTTAAGTAGGCTCTTGACAGCCTTCTTAGAAGCTGCTTCATCCTCGACCATTGCGCCCTTGGCGCTCTCCTTCTTGAGCTTTTTCTCTGTCTTTACGCGGTCATACTCACCCTTCCAATCCTTGGTCGAAGGAATAAAATACGCCTCGATCCCAAAAATGGGCTTAAACTCTTTCCCCTCACCCTGCATCTTCTTTGCGTGCAAGACTTGATGGGCAAGCCCATTCATGTTGCCGTGATCAGTCAGTGCCAAAGCCTTTGACCCATTTGCATACGCATAGTCCATATGCTGTTGCGGATAGCCAATCGCATCAAAGATAGAGCCTGCCACGCTATGTGCGTGTAAGCCAACAAAAGGAATGCGTTCATCGTTATTTTTCATCATCTTCCCCCACGAGATTCCATTCTCTATAGTTCAATATATAGTTTGGTGGACGTTCAAGCTTGTGCCTATCTGGCGAGCCTAGAAAGTTACAATACCCGTCCCAGTTGTCTATGGCATAATACCAAGGAACTTCCTTTATCTCTTCTAATATAACGTGCCTGAAAACTTTTGCAAGGTCAAAATAGCGTGCCGAATATCTTTTTTCAAGTGGTAGTTTGGTCGTGGGATATTTGCCATCCTTCAGGTTTTCTGCACTATACATGCCCGTACCCTTCCTAATCTCTCGACGGAATTCAAGAAAATCTTCTTTCCCGAACGTAAAGCCCAAGTACCCACCATCTGCAACGGTTTTGTCTTCATGAGACAGAGCAAAAGGAGTTAGGCTTGAAATTATCTTACGATGCGCTCGAACGACCTCTGGGTTATAAGCTCCGAAAGGAAAGGACACATAATATCTATTAGGAGCCGCCCATTTAGAAAGGTTGGAGCCGATACGAAATGCCGCCAGTGAACCGTGGACCACCGACCACGCTAAACAATCCCGCTTACCGTGATCCTTAATGGCAAGTGGGACATAGAAAATAGGGATTCTCTTCTGTGCGAGGGAAGAATTGCGACCCGGCTGGCTCCCGAACATCACCGGATCTTGCACGTATTCTCCAATTCGATGTCGGAGGAGAGGAGCCATATCATCGTTGGCGACAATCCAGATAGTTTCACAGCCAGCATATGCGCACTCCACCACTGACCTCTCAACCGCAGTATAATTGGGTGCGAGTGGCATAAGACAATCTGCCCACTCCATCCGGAAGTCGAGCATTTGTCCCGCGACGGGGATGATCCCAGCTAAATGGAAGTATGTGTTTGCAGGCATTTTGCGATTTTCCCCAGATAGCCCGTGGGTCTTGTCCCACGAAAGTGTCTAATGATTTCTTCTGGAGTTCTCGAATCGAGAACAACATTCTTAATATCACTCCTGTGGCTGAACCCTATTCTTTCGATCTGTCTTTCGGCAGACTCAAGCTTGAGGGCATAATATTTGTATTTTTCTGGGTTAAGCTGGTCTCTCCCGTTCCTTCTCCCTCTGATCCCAGCTTCTTTCATCAGTTTTTCAATCTTGAAGCGAACATAGGTATCCGAAAAACGATAATCGTTTAACTGATTTTCTGACATGTTAGAGATGCATACAATATCTTTCTTGTTGTGGTTCCCGTCAACTCTATCCGAGGGGTAGAAAATAACCTTCTCTATAACAGACCCAGCAATGTCAGCAATATAATCCAGACCATGAGTGGTACCAGAATGGACATTAATCCAATCGTAGACGCGAAACGCTGTCGTCTTGTCCGGCGTCCCCAACGATGGTATCCCCCATATTTCAGTGTCATCAAATATCCTCAACTTGTTAAAATTAATCTCATTCGTTTTTCTAGTAACCACTTTTAAGGTATCTTCCACTCTGATCGACTTTACTTTATCCGCGAAAGGAATCTGACCCGACATCGACAGTATGAAAAACAGCTTTTCCCACATATCTCGTTTAGGCAAGCCCGCCATTTCTTTGCGATCTAAAGTTACAAATTGTCTTGGCTCTGGCTGTCGAACAACCTTGTCCAAGTCAAAGTATGCACCAAAGCGATCAAACCTAAAAGGTATCTTAAGTTCGGTATAGACTATAGAAGCGCCTGTGTAATATCCGTACAGGAGTCCTGAAAGCGTAGAGCCGATTACAACCTCTTCAGCCTCAGACCTGTGTATTTGCATGTCGATCAATCATTTCAAGAATTGTCTTCTCGTCCTTCAGACCAACAGACTGCTCAACGGGTTTGCCATCTTTCAAGACGACTATAAAAGGAATTCCCTTTACCCCGAATCGTTGTGCCAACTCCCGACTATCATCTACATTAACCTTGCAAATCCTAGCTTTAGCCTTTTCTGATACTCTCTCCAGAATAGGAACCATCATCTTACAAGGACCACACCAGTCGGCATAAAAATCAACAATGCTGATTCCACTAGCAGTCTTCGCACTAAAGTTATTCTCATTTAAAATTTCAATCATTATCTTCTCCTTTAATCATGTTATCTAGTTCCCCGCTTTCTTCGTGGGCTAAAAGGGTGGTACAACCACCGATAAACTCATCATCTAAAAAAATCTGTGGTACCGTGCTCATCCCCGTGCTTTCAAATAGTTTGGCACGGGCTTCATCATCGTTCGTTACGTCTATTACTTCAAAGCTCACCCCCTTACAAAGCAAAAGTAGAGCTGCTTCCTTACAATAAGGGCAATAATTCGCAGAATAAATCCTAAACTTTCTCATTCTTCGCTCTCCTATAAGCACCTACGGCAACAGGCCATAGCCCTTCTGCAATCTCCAAGCAAGCCTCGGCAACCTTTTGAATCTCCCATTGTGCCCCTTCGTGTGTGCGGAGGTCAATGAACTTTAGAAGATTACTTAGGTTGACTGTGCCATAATACTCGGTGTACATGTTTTGAGGTAGAACACCCCTTGCTTGTTCTCGGCAAACGCCGCCGTCAATGAGGCTGTTATAGAGTTCCAGAGACTTTTCGTGCCAGTCCTCAACAACCTTGCTTGCCTCGCCTCGATAGCCAAATGGTCCATAAGGCACCCTGACAACAGGGTTGATTAGTTCTTCGGCGTTGCTCGCCTGTCTGTTTGACTTGTGCTGGGTTCTGAACTCGCTGGGCTCATAGAACCGAATAGCAACATCAGTGTAACGTCTGGAGATCTCGTTATAAGACCAAGTGCGATGGCGATGATGCTGTGAACGAACGAATAGAGGCACGGTAAAGCGATAAGTAACCAGATTATGCTCAAATGTGGAGGTATGCTTGTTTCGGACAAGGTAATTGATAAGTTTAACATCTCGCTCATCTATTTCCTCCTTGTTTTTACCAAAGCTAACACGAGCACTGTTAACAATAGTAAGGTCTGTACCCATATGGTCCACGTAGTTAATATACCCAATTCCATCTCCATACAGTTCAATCGATTTCACTTAACACCTCATCAAGCATTTTTCTGTATTCTTTAATAACTCCTCGGTGATGCCACCTTGATCTGGGGGTCCTCTCCTCTTGTAGCGATGCCTTGACATGAAAATTAATCTCTTCTGCAAGCTCGCTGACCCTTTCGTCTTCAGGCAACTCATCCTTCGCTAAACTAATTCTTCTGCCGCCGTCTACGGGCTTAGCTCCCCCATAATCATCATCAAAGAACGGAATGTAGAACTTTCGCCCCTTCTTTGAAGAGTAAAAATCTTCTCTTTCTTGCGCTGCTGCGCCACCGAGACTTACATCCCTTGTCTGGATGGTTGTATCGCCTTCAATATACTCGAATCGAAAGAACGGCTCACCTACTTCTTCAACAATTTTAGATCCCCAGATCACAGCCTCCTGACCAAACTTCTTTCCAAGAAAAACTACATCGTCACGAGTCATATTTGGAATAATAAAAGAATTTTCTAGAGTTCCAAACTTACCCTGTATCGGGATAAATCCATAGTTGAGGGATGCGAGTTTGGCAGCCAATTTCTGATTGGCTTCCTTGTTGAAGCTGTCAGGAGCCCGCTCACCATCTGGATTTTCTGCTGTCAGAATTCCCATTGTGCCAATAGCTGGCACCATACCTGTCATCATTTGTCGAACACGGGCAAATCCAGATTCATTTACCAAATTCATATATCTTTGGGATTTTACCTCCCTGATTAGGCGTCTCAGGGTCTTTTCAAAAGTCATTTTCAGCTAGTCTCCTTCAATTGAACACAAAATGTGGTTCTCCAACACTAAATAGGATGTCTCGCTTTTAAAGACAAATTCTTGAAGCAAGTGTCTAGGGAAAACAACTACATCTCCCTCTGAATATTCTGTCGAACAAGAGTCTGACTCTTTAATTGTGCCCACAGCGTGAATGCTGTCTTGCGCCCTGTAATCGTCAGGCAATAAGACAATTGTTTCTTGTGCTTGCCCCTCTTGCTCGTAAAGATCAACAACCATATACCTGTTCTTTCCCCGTAAGCGCATCAAAGCCTCCCGTCGTTAATGTGTTTTTCTAAAATATTTTGATGAATATAAAACTCATCGTGGCTTAAAAATGAAGTGCAAATCTTGCCACAATTCTTGCACCTAAATCGAACTGCTATATTGTCCCCCACCATAGCCTCTATATGACCTGATGGGTAGTAAGCGTGATTGCCCTTGGTACACTCCTCCATGAGGTCGTGCCCAGGGACAAGGTGATTAAAGTTCATGTCTTCTCCCAAGTTTAAATATTAATTTCGCAACTTCCGCCAGCACATGCCAACTCGCCTTGGAGATCAGTGTTGTCGTGGCTCTCTGTTACGTTTTCAAGATTCACCATCTCTAGACTCTTCATCATCCTCCTGTAAGTCAACTCATCGCACTCCTCAAATGGTGCCTGAATATAAGTTCCGCCGTCGCGAGGGAGCACTGATAATCCATTGTAAGACTCCTTGTTATCCCACATCCATTCCCCAACCTCATCCCATTCGTCCTCTTTGATGGTGATGGTTGCGCTGACATTGTGTGTGTTCTGTCCCTTTCGGTGTCCGCGCTTCACCCACTCCGAACTAACGCGCTTAATCCTCTCAAGAAGATCTAGTGCGCTTTCCGAGCGCAAGATAGCCCCCTCCGGAGCTTTTTGCGGGACCGAGATAACTGCGGTGTCGTGGGGTCGAAAATATTCATCTTCTACCAACTCGGGATGGTATTCCGCCAAATAGTTATAAATTGCCTCACTCTTACCCACTCTAAGACGACGGATATAATAAGGGGCGTGCCAAGCATGGATGCCCGACGAAGTTCCAAGAGCTAACGAAGTGGTTCCGGCAGGCTTAACGCAAGTACAACGAGCAGCGCGATTGATGCCAATAATCCCAGCGACACGAGCATTTTCCTCCTTTACAATTTTAGCAGTAGCTTTCATGTCTAGACTCAGGACTTTCCCCGAAGCAATGCCAGTCATAGAAACCCCAATCAGAGCATCCCTCTCGGTTGTACGTTGCCACACCGGACGCAGGTAATGGAAATCAGTATAGGAAGCTTGGAGAGTCCCAATAAAAGCGGCTGCTTTCACTCGGGCTTCATATTCTTCTTGAGTTTCGATGTTTGAAACGTTAACTTCTGTCAAATTACAGAACTGATACGGGCGTAAGGCAATTTCGCAACAAGGGTTCGTTCCCCAGTCCTTATCATAGGTGAAATAGAATCCCGGTTCACCAGCACCGCTGGCTCGGACACGCTCCCATAAATCAATAAAGAATTCTTTAGTAATTATATGTCGCATCAGAACAATGGAATTGTTTGCTCGACCTCGCTGTGGGTTCTTTTCCCACCACGCACCAGCCTTACACCCAATCATTTCATCATCCCCAGCCGAAAACAACGAAATAAGTGCAGCCCTACGAATGCCTCCAGCTAAAACCGCATCTGCAATGTGGCAGACCATATCGTGGACTTCCAAGGTACTTAATTTGTCTCCATTCTCTTTGATCTCAAGCATCCCCTCAAGTTTCAGAAGACACTCTTTAAGAGGCTGTGGACCAGGAGCTTTCCCACCAGAAGTTACTAAACGGCTCCCCTTCGGTCTGATATCCGAGAAATCGAAACGCAGCTTTGATGTGCCACGAAAATAAGAGGTTACAAGCGCTTTCACAGCATCAGCCCACCCCTCAATAGAGTCGCTCACCAAGTATCGGTAAGTACGCTTTCCGCTCGGCTTAAGAATTTCTGGAAGTTTTTCAATGTGATGACGTTGAACAGAGTACCCAACACCGGTCCCCCCAAGCAGAAGGAACATAATCTCCCCAAAGGTTCGGGCATCATCTATAGGCAGGTAGGCACAATTAAAGATTCGATTTGGGGCTACCTCAATCGGCTTGCCCCCAAACTGCATCGAACGCATGGATGGAAGAACCTTCTTATCATACACGTACTGATACGCCCGCTCTATTTCGTCTTTTAACTGCGGGTATTTCTTGATATGCATCTTTTTGTTTCTATCCACCAACTCTACAAAAAGCTCGCGTCTACTCTTCTCCGGTAAAAACCTAGCATACTTCATGTGAACAGCAATATTTGATAAGATCTGTGTCGCCAATTCCATTTTTAATTTGTCCCTTTATCTTTGAATTTCTTGTATTTCTCCCGGAGACTATCTGCCTGTGACCTCATGCTTAGCTCGACTTCTTCTCTTGAAATCTGTTGCAAGACTTTAATCTTTACATTGCTTGTGTCCATCATCATTGGGTAAATAATTCCATCTGGTCCGTTTCTGTTTTTTGCTATGAACATGCGCCCTGTATTTGCGACCTTATCGTCAGCGGTTCTAGAAACCGAAAAAATGAAATCTGAAACGAAGCACTTATTAAATGCTTCCGAGATAGATTCCATCGTAATCACTTCGGTGTTTAGACCACTGCGATTTGTCTGCGATGCTGTCCAGACAGGACATTCTGCCTCTTGGGCTAATCCTCTTAGCTGTTCATAAATAGTTTCCAACTCATGTCTTTTCTCTCTTAAGTTTGAAATTGGTCGTAATAAGTCGGCATAGTCTACGACTATCATATCGGGCTCGATGCCTCTAGTTTTTAGCCTCTCAAGGTGCATTTTGATAGAGTTTGTGGTGGCTGATTTTGTTGGGTACTCCTTGATGATAAGAGAACCCTCCAACTCCGACACCTTCTCGTAAATGTTCTCTTTAAAGGAATAGACATCGTTAAGTGGCACCCCCGTGATACAGCTATCGTAGCGAGTCCCGATTATTGTGTCGGAGAGTTCCAGAGTGTAGTGGATAACTGTTTTCCCGCTCTTTACTGCCTGTGCTCCCAAGTGAACAAGCACCATCGATTTGCCGGCTCCCGTAGGAGCAATAACAACCCCTAATTCTCCCTTGCCGAGACCTCCCTTAGAAACAGCGTCCACCTCCTTCCAGCCAGTAGAAATTGGATTACGCGATTTAATTTCAAATCTTTGCTCAAAGTCCTTCAGGTAGTCATACCCATAATTGTTTGAAGCACCCAGCTTCAGAGCGTCGTTGATCTCTTTAGAAATTTCATCGAAAGATGCGGTCTGCAACAACCCGACAGAGCGAAGCATCGCCTCCTTTAACTTTTGTTTCCTACAAAAGTCAAGAGCTGTGTTCTTGATGTATTCGGAACCCTCAACCTCTGCATTGAAGATTCTTCCAAAGTAGTCACGAATTTGTTTTTGTACGGCTTCGTTCTCTTCATCCAGTTCCACCCGCAAGAGGGTAATCATGATCTTGGTGGTTGGGTGAACGCTGTATTTCTGCCGATATTCAAAAATCTTCTTGACAAAAACCTGGAGATATTTAAGCTCCAAAAAATTCAAATCCAGCACTTCAGAAATCTGATCTGAAAATGGTCGGTCCAACAGAATTAACTGACATAGACTTTCTTGAAATGCTTTTCCGAAACGACCAAAGTCAGTCTTTTCCGACATGTACCACCCCCCTCACAGTGTCCTTATATTATAGCCTACTTGTGTCGCGCTGTCGAGAAAATTAAGTATTTTTGTTGGCGACAATGCGTTTGAAGAAGGCGAACAGATCTGTGCAATCCCATACGCCAAATCCGTCCCGGATCATCATTGCTTTAGTCCCCGTCTGATTAAACTCGGGAACAAAATTATCGAGAGCATATCTCATCTTCATCTTCCCTTGCGGGGAAATCGACGGAGAATAGAGTTGCATCAATCTATAATTCTGAATGACAAGATCTTGATTTTCCATTACATTTTTATAAATCTTCAATTTGCTATCGACTTCCACGCACCGCTTCATGATGTCTGAAACCAAGTAAGCCTTGTCCTCACTCAAGAACTCAAAGCGCTTGGCGACAGAAGCCAACCCGACGCCACGGACACCCTCAAGGTTATCCGAACGATCTCCTACCATAGCTCTTGCTAGTGCAAAGTTAACAGGGTGAATGCTGTATTCTTGAAGGATTGTGTTGCGATTCACCACCTTTTTCTGAATAGGTCGGTATACCACTGTCTCGTTGTCGCATAGCTGAAAAAAGTCTTTATCGCTGGAGACGATAATCTTTTCCCAACCCTTATAGTTCTTATCCTGTACGACATAGGATATCAAATCATCAGCTTCAACTGCATCCAATACCAACTGGATTATCGGCATATTGTTTAGATACTCAAACAGCCTCTGCTGTTGCCATAGTTTGTTTTCATACTCTTCAGCCTCGGACAGTGTTCGTATGTCCCGGTTAAGACGGATTGGCGAACGACCTGCCTTATAGTTCTTGTTCTTAGCCTTGCGGCGACGTGAGCCTCCAGCGCCATCCCAGCAAACAATCACCTCGTCAGGGCTGGTTTCTCGAATAAGCTTTTGAAGAATTTTTAGATACCCTTTCAGCCCACCAATTGGTTGCCCATTGGTAGACAAAGAAGGATCCACGATATACGCCCTAAAATACATATTCAGGGCATCAATGACCAGTAGCCTCTTCATTCGCCGCTCTCTTCAGTCAAGCCAACCGGTCTGCCGGTGTGCATACAGGTAAAGGGGGAGGAGATATAGCTTTCGTTTATTGTGTAATCAAAAGTGATTTCTTCGCCAAAGGCAAGATCCTTTAAGGCTCGAACCGTACCGCCGTCAATTTCGCATGTGGGCTCGAAAGAATGGTTGATATATCGACCTACTTCGTCCTCGGCATGTAAGCCTTCACTGATTTGAATCGAGGTGCGTGTCGGTGTCGCCCGACTCGCGAAGGGTCTCAGAACATAAACGGTTTCGCCCTGGCTAATAGGACCACGCGCATAGACACCCCAAAAGCCAGCAGTATTCTTCAAATATATCACTTTTCCTCCCTTGTGAGAACAACTTATCGTACATCATTCGGTCTGTCAAGCAAAAAAAATGGCACACTATAAACCGGTGTGCCAGCGGGTTAGACAGAGGCTCAACCCGCATTATTCGACTCTTCATCCATATTATAAAAGTCTTTTGCATCGCCTTCGCGATTGTCAAACTTCTGGATAACTTCGCGGTCCATAATCTGTAAAACACGAGCCCTAAATTTGTCACTCTCCAGAGCAACAATCCACTTAGAAGGCTGAAACTTGTCTACAGTGCCATCCTCGTGCGTCAAAGAATACCAAGAGCCAGAATTGCTAAGATGCTTAGACCCTTTGATCGCCTCGAACCACGATTCCTCATCTTGGACTCCAATCTCGTCACCCCACAGGATTTTAAAACTACACCGTCTCCCTTGCGTCCCGAACCGAGATTTTTCCAACTTTACCTTGACTTCTGAGCCAATACGGTAGCCCCTGTCGTCCAGCACGAAGCTGGCTTTAGCCTTGCGCCCAGTCAGCCAAATACGCAGGGAATAGGCATAGATCATGGCTTTGCCGCCCGGTGTCATATACGGGGTCGTCATGGCTTCAGATGGAGAGCGTGTGATATTTGTCTTCAGTTGGTTAAGGACCAAAAAAGTAGACTGGCTGTTCGCAATCGGCACCGTCAACTTAGACATACCTTTCGCTAGAATACGAGCCTTCACAGCCATAGAAGACTGAGGGTTGAAATCCCCTTCGATATCTGATACAGCGGGGGTCAGAGCAAGGGAGTCCCAAATAAAGAGCATACGATTTTCACTGCTCCCCATTAACTCTTCGATGGTCTCTAGCACAAACTCCACGGAAGTAGCCTGCACGTACAAAAGGCTCTCAAGGTCGCAACCAGTCCGCTTTAGGAAAGCAGGGTCGATAGCAGACTCGGAATCAAAGTAGACCACATCAATGCCCATCTTCTGGGCATTTGCGGCAACCTGTGCTGCAAGGTAGCTCTTGCCAGTGGCTTCGAGACCTGCAATCTCTGTAACTTTGCCCACGGGAATGCCAGCGAGCTTACCTTTACAGACCATTGAATCAAGCCACCTAGACCCCGTAGGAATCCACTCCTTGACTTCGGTAGGGTTTTCGTTTTTCAGATTATGCGCCACGGACATCCCCGCTTTGCGATTGATGAGGTCGCGCATCTTGTCGATAGACAGTTTGCCCGCCTTTACTGATTTAGCCATCGTGATCTCCGTTATTTGAAAGGGAAGAGGCACCTGATAACCCTGTGCCTCCCTGTGGGGTTTGGCTACTCGGTAGAGCTATCGTTGGATGTGCTCTTTTCAACCGCGTGGATCACCTCGTGGTTATCGTTATTCTCGCCTGCTACAATATCAGTAGGGTTTGAGACAACGACCTCAAGGGTTTCAACGCTGGATGCTCCTACGTTCCCGTCAGATAAGCCCGACGAAAACGAAAAGTACCCGAATGTCACGACTGCAATAGCCGCAAACGCACCAATGATATAATTACGATTTGTCTTCATATTATTCTCCTCCTTCACCTGTATCCGTCCCTGTGTCTTCAGAGCCGGTATCCGTCCCTGTGTCTTCAGAGCCGGTATCCGTCCCTGTGTCAGTATCACTCGTATCCGTTGTTTCCACAACTGACGTGTCGCCTGTTTCCTCATCAGATGCTGAACTGCACCCTGTTAGAAACGAAGCACCCACTAAAAGTGCTACCGCTGCGAGAGCACCAATAAAGTGGACTCGGTTGATATATCTAAACATATTCATGTTGTTTTCTCTCCCTTGAAAAAAAAATAGGGGCATCTGTAACGCCATGCCCCAACCTGCGCGTCGGCTATAATTTCGGACGCATCGCTCTAACCGAGAAACAATACGCGCCCCCCCACTCTGATCTGCGGGGTCCACTGTGTGACAATTTTAATAGGCAGTGCGCTACGCTACTTTTACAAACTTCTTTTGAGTTTTAACATCAAAAGATTACCTATCGTTAAACTGTCGCGGGAGCTTTATGCGCTCTGCTGAAGAAGGTCGTCGAAGGCTTTCTTGACCTGATCGGTTCCAGATGTCGAATACTTGGCAGTCTCAGTCGCCTGGTCAGTATTCGTACTGTCTTCCTCAAGCCACTCGTCCAACATCTTGCCAACTTCCTCTGGCGTCTTACGCTCGAACAAGGAGCCGAACTCGGGAATGTTTTCCAGAAGCTCTGCACACCTTCCCGAACCACCAACCGCTTCGTCACACAGCGGTGATGTACGGCGACGTGGCGTAATGGTAGTCACCGGAAACTGCGCCCCAGCGGGCTTACCGTACTTGATAGTGAGGTCGGTGCCATCCTCTGTATCCGTAATATCCCCATAATCGGGGTTCAGGACCAACTCAAGAAGCTGTTGATAAGCCATCTTGCCGAAGCCCCAAATACGGACACCCTTGTCCTCTTCTCCTCGAACCAGAACGGGGGCAAAGAAGCGCTGCCGAGCCATGAGGTTCTTCGCCATCTTGATGCTGTCCTCCGTGCCCTCGTTGAAGAGGTTACGAATGAAGTCGTCAAGAGGGTCGCCCTCTCCGAAGTTCTTCTTCGGGCTCAGGAAGCCGTTGTTGTTTCCGAGGTTATAGTGGAACCAATAATCCTTGAAAGGATCGCCGTCCGCAGTCGGAACAATACGAATCGTCTGTTCCCCGTCTTGTGGCTTCCAGAACATATTGCTCTTTCCGCCCTTGTTGTTTAGTGCAGCGAGCTTGGCTCGCATTTTTTCGATATTAATACCCATTTTTCTCTCCTATTATTGTTAAAGACAGAATAGCTAATCTCCCATTCTGCTGTATATAATGTATCATGCGTTCTTGGTTTTGTCAAGAAAATAATCAAACTTTTCTACGTCACCCTGAATGGTGTCCCAGTTAAAGACTCGGAACCCTTCCTGGTCAATATCCCAAACAAGCTCCATGCCCTCCTTGAGAGTACGCTTCTTGCCCGTGCCCTTGATGTGCGGGGCAAGCAGATCCTTGGGCATCTCATCAGTACGGATAAAGCGGATTTCTCGTTGTGAGCCGTCTTTTTTGGTGAAGGTCGCTTGATAGCCTATCATTTAAATACTCCTTTGAACATATGGTGTGTGAAACATACAAAAAACAAAATTTTGATCGTAGTCGGAAGAATAGATTGTGTATGAAGAGCGTGCATCTTCTGTTTCCAAATTCTTGACTTGCTGGCTTATTTTCCTAAGCAGGCTTCCGCTTGATAGCAAGTCCTCATTCCTCAGAAGATAAAAGTAACCCTTCTCTCTCACGCTGTCAAGGGGGAAAAGCATTTTTTCTTCCCCGCTCTCAAAGTCTACAGTTCCAATCGTGCTTATACGGGACGTTTCTTTTGTCTCGCTGGACCTCCCCATGACGGGCTCTGAGTTTTTAAGAACATTCAACATGTGGAATACCCAGACAATAAGTTCGTTGAGCTTATCGTAATAGCCGATGATGGGTACGTCGCCCAGGATTGTTTCAACCACGTCATTGTCGATTGCAATAAACCTATCAAAGACAGCAGAACGTGCATACTCTTGTAGCGCCCCGAAACACACACGATGCATTTTGATCTTCATATCTTCTAACGTGTCTAGGTTGGGCTTAATATACAAGATCGTGATTTTACAATGTCTCAACTGCCTGAGAATTGTCAATGCTGCTCCAGCGATCTTCGAACCTCCCGAGAGAATGAACACCACTTCTTCATCAATTTCTCGGAAAAAGCCCTCCATCTCTAAAGGGTTCGTTTCATATTTTTCGGGGTGATCGAGTTCAGGAATGCTGAAACACCTTTCTCCTTTGAGACCATTGTCAATTTTGTAGACGACATACTCTGAATATTCGCCCAGAGCATCGGCAATCGCACAACCAGCCTTACCTAGACCAACAACATTCATTAAACCCTCAAGGCTGGAGAGACTGCTTTTAACGCCTTGGCATTAATTTCATCAATCTCTTTAATCTTCTTCTCTAACTTATCACGTTGTGAAGAGTCTTGCAACTGAGAAATCTTATTTTCTATTCTTTTTGTTGTCCTTACCCTGTGCTCTTCCAAGCCTTCTTCGTAATTGCTGAGGATTTTCGCCAACATATCTTGAGCGCTCATGAACCCACCCGTCTCCAGTGTCAGAGCCAAGCCTCGGATTCCTTGAGCCAATTTCCGAAGAGTGATCTCTCCTGTCATGCCCCCGTGGGTCGACAAATCAGAATGAATGGAGAGGTTTTCATCCTTTGTGATGTATCGCGCCAAATCGATAAGAAAGGATTTTGGATTCTTAGAAATAATTCGAAGTTCGACACCCTTTCTCATCCTGCCCGTTACCAGCCGACCGTCTTTTGTCCTGGCTATTATCCCTTCGGTGCCAATCGTTACCGGGAACACATCCCCCAAAGCTTTATAAAGCTTGCCCATGGTGTAGCCCTTCAAGCCTCTTTGAGGGGTGTAGCGCGTAGCCATCCATTCTGAATAGTCAGGGAACGTAATCACAGTGTCGACCTGAACCAGAACGCCAGGATGAGCTTCCAAAATGACCATCATTGGATCGCCTCCGTCCTTTAGAGTCTCATCAACATCAATTTCAGGCGTCACCGCCGGGGAGCTTAAAAATGCTGTAAACAGACCGCGATATTTCCTTTTTGTTGAGTTTTCTACTTTTCTTGTTTCCGTATACTCTTCAGCCGCTGATGGCGGTATAGGGAACTCAACCAAATAATCAACATCACCATAAATTACTTCACTCCTATCTTGTAAATCTCTTTGGGCGTAAGAAACGGAACCAACCGGCTGGACAGCACGAATCGGCAATTCTCCCTTCGTCTTGAGCCAGTTATTGAAATCAGCCACCACCCTTTTATAAACATCGATAGCCCTAATAACAATTTCGGGCGTCAATCTTGCTTCTGTTTTAGCCGACTTGATGCCGCCTTCACAAATTAAGAAGTTTTGCCATGATCTGGTATGTCCCATTCTTCTATATCTCCTAATCTATAATTAGGCTGCAACGCCGTAATCGGAACCTTCTTTCGAGCCGATAAGAAAAATTCCAAATCGTGTATCGGCAAAGATCTCTTCTAGCTGAGGCAAAAGGTGAGCCTCACTCTTGTCCACGTCCAAGACCACCTCGTCATGAATGACGAAGGCAATCCGAGTTTTATAGCCTTCAAGAAAATTATCCAACTTTGCTGCCTGTTCGAGCACCATATCAGAGGTTGTACTCTGGATCAGGTAATTTAAAGCCTTGCGCCTGTCGACCTCAATGTGCCGCCCATACGGGGTGCTCACATGTGTGCCGTTCCAGTGCTTTTCGACCAAACTTTCCCTGTCATAGAAGCGTGCCGATAAAAAGTCGTTTGAATCTGGATTATAGAGCCAAGAAAAAAGCCGTTTTTTAGCCTCTTCTCGTGTCCCGAAATTACGGTATACATTGACCCGGTTCCACTCGTGAACGTCCTGTAAGGGCTGCTCAGAGCCTCCCAGAGCAAGCAACGTTCTCAGTTCTGCTCCATTGAAGTCGAAACTAGTGTAAAAGTCGTTTTTTGGTTGTATCACTGGTCGCATCTCCTTGGCGAGGGTCAGGATAGGGAAGCTGTTTTTCCTCGTTGTCAGCCTGCCGGTTTTGGTGCCGAATATGTTGTACTTACAGAACGGCTCAACACTCTTGAGTTTCCGAACTTGGTCACGGACAGATTCCCTGTGCATCTGGTTGCGAAGGTTGGACCAGTTTAAGTTTAGTCTCTGGAGACCCATCTTATGAATCAGCTTTGTCGTACTCACGAGATAATCATAGTTATCTGGCTTCTCAAAGTTATCGAAGACAAAATTACAAATTTGATCTTTCATGTAGCAATAATCAATAAGGAACTTTTCTGGCACAAGATCAAAGAAACATACATCATCTAGAGATATCTTAGCCTCAATGAGGGAGCGCAGGTAAGCCTGCAATTTCTTATTTATGAACTCCCAGTCAGCCCGAAGAACATCAGGACAAATATCGTCCAAACTACGCCCACAGTACAGATAAGCATATTCAACTTCGTGTCCTTCCAGGTAGGCTGCGTATGTCCATGTACGGGAACCACTGAATCCGTCAGATATCCCGTCCTCGCCAAATAATAGTGTTCCATCCCTGTAGACTCCGATGCACTCTTGCTTATTGTCTAATGTCTGAAAAAGCATCCACGCCTCAATACACGATAAGGTTTTCCAACTGGGCAGCCTGTTGAATAGTCCTTGTCTCTTCCCTTACCGTAAGCCCACTCTCCGCCAAAGAAGAAGTGAGGCTATCGTAAGCAAAAGACCTCGGAATACTCGTCATTCCCTTGAACTTATAATCAATATAAGCGATTGCCCTATCGATGTCAACTGCTTTTTCCAAGTCTTGTGCATTTTTTATAATCTTGGACAGAGCCTGGGGCTCATAACCCAGTGTCCCTTCCAGGTTTCTGAAAGTGATATACATATCAAGCCAAAATTGGTTGCCATAAATCTCATCCATAGATTCTCTAGAAATTGTCTCTCTTCTCTTGGCAACGGTCGTCTTGCAAGCGCCTTTTCTGACCTCGATTACCTCTATCCGTCGCTGGGCTGCAAAACGATTATAGAACTTCAGCAAGCTGCTTTTCAAAAGCTCTACATCCAACGCCGTAGCTGGTTCGTAGTATTCATCAAAAAGAGATTCCAGCCCATTGTATTTTGGGAATCGGTTGACAATGTAGGGCTCCATTAAGGGGGACTTTAGATTTGCTACGAGCCTCCATGGAACATTTTTGTCTATATAGAACCCATATTCTTGAGCAATATTTTTGTAGAAATTCAGCCTTGGGTTATTTATAAAATCGTCTTCTTTTTCGGGATCACTACCCGCACCAAGAGCAGCGATATCAACCGCAATCCCCGTGTTCAAAGGTGAACCATATGGTGACACCACCGTGTTCGACAGAGTAAAAGGAAGCCTGCCACCGACGGCATTGACCATAAAATACTTAAATGATACCAAAAAGTCGTCTAAACCTAAAACGTTGCCGTAATTGGCTCCGTCTTTAAGGTATCTTTCCTTAAAAAGATGAAAATATATCTTTAAGTTTCTTCTGTATGTTGCGGGCAAACTTACAAAAGCCCTCACCGGCTCAAAAAGACCTATATAGCTTTCACTGGAGCCATCCCTATTTTCCATCGCCAAGCAGCCATCGTCAATCCTGTTTTTTGCAGTCTTTTTTAAACTATTGAACGCATCTGCCACAAAATCCAGAGCAAAAATCGTTTTATTATCTGAGTTAGCCAAGTTACGCAAACGAGAAGCTTTTGGCAAGATTGGACGATTATCCAAATCCATCCTGCCGTAATAGATGTTGTCAAGCTCCCAAAAATCTCTTATAGCTTCATTGCCGACAACCGAGCCCGGCTTCACCGTAAAAGCTTCTAATTTATAAACTGTTCTTTCTTCAAACAGTTCTCGGCTTGTTTTTTTGTTTGTAGCTAAAAATTTATCTGCCATTGTTAAAACCTCCTAGACTCGTATCTCACTTGTCTTCACACCTTTTGGTGTTATCGCTGCCATAACCCGCCCGATCCCCGAGGTCGCCACCACTGTTATCGTAACGGGACTTTATTTTTATTTCATATAGCCCATCTTCAAAGATGCCAGCCACCTCGATAATTATATGATATCCGCCCAAGCCCATAAGATTTGAAAAGCTCCCCGCGCCGTTGGAGTCGGGCGGGGAGGCATCAGGGCTTCCAAGCCGGTAGCTGACATTTCTACTTTTGCTTAGACCAAACGGGCTAATCCACAAAAATTGACCGGGATAAAAAAATGGTGCGCCATAGGCTGTTATGTCCACATTGTAAACATTAGATAACTGAACCCACGGATCTCCTCCTTTCTCTAGATACCTACTCTCTCTTAAATAGGGCTGGTCTGTCTTGGAAAAATTTGCCTCTTTGAGGATACCACTATCTTCTCCAAAGCCAAAATGATGTATATTCAACATCTTTCTGTTATATGCGCGACGACCCATGCCAGAGTTGCTCACCGCTTCATAAGTAAACGGTCCCTTTCCGCCGCTATCAACAAATATACACATATAATGATACATATCAGACGATGTTCCCCGAGAATTCATGAGAGCGAGCGGGTTGTCCTCAGTAAACGCCGAGAAGACAAGATCGTATCCGCGCAAGCCCTGAGCAAACGAAGCGGCAACTAATGGATCCTCGCGGTCCTCACCGGCAGACGGGAGGCTAACGAAAGCACTTTTGAACACTTGTTTCTTCCCTGGCTTTAAGCTGTAATACTGCCCGTTGAGCGCACCGAACAACAAATCCCTCATCACATCTCTGATGAACTGTAAAAGTGGATATTTTTCTCTTCTCGGCTGTATAACCTTCTTGTTCCAGAAACTACGAAACGTGTCCCACGATATCGGTATATTGCTAATTGGATACAGACCTTCGCCAAAAAAGCAAGAACCCACAATCAACTTCAGCCTTTCTAGATCCTCCGTTGTCACGCCTTCCTGATCTTCTGTGCCCGTGATAGCTTCGCCCACAACGTAATCAAGCAGGTCTCCAAAAAGAAAATATGTTATAGTGACTCCGTGGAGTCCGCTGTCGCCCAGCTTGGTCTCTTTTGGAGTTTCTTTAAGTTCCTCCCACGCCTGTTTCCTCCCATCGGGGGCGGTGTCTCCGGTGTCTTTTGCCAGTTGGCTCATTGAGGCGTCTATGTTATTCACGATATCTCCATCGACCTCTTCTTGACCCGTTCCCCCACTGTGAGCGCCGGGGTCGTATGGATCTCGGGTACCGCGACCACTTTTGCCAAACTCGGCGGGAACCGCTGGCGAATTCGCCCAAGCGTTGAGCGTACTGGCTTCCACCCATTCAGAATATAAACGTTCCTTCCCAACCATATAATTTCCTATTTTTGCGTATCTTGCCCCTCGAATGTTATCCATTAGTCGGGCTAACCGACCTCGAAGGAACTCCTCCGCCTCTTTGTCACAAGAATATATGGCACTCTTCAAGTCTTTCTTTATCTGGGTAACTATTTCTGTTATAGATCCCTCAAAGATTTTACTCATGCCAGAATCACTAAGCCAGTCTTCGGTGGTGGTGTAGGGATTATCGGTGTTAAGCTTGTCCAGCCTCAGAATATCCAACTGAGGGGATTCCAGAATCGCTCCCAGTCTTGCCCTATAATTAAGCTCAAGTGTAAATGTCCCATCCTGCCCAAAATCAAATTCATGATCTATAAGTGTCAAAAAGAATGCTTGGCTACTTTCCTCGATAGCCTCCTTCTGCTTTGATGTCAGTGTAGACAGACCTGGCGGGACAGCCCACCCAACGACTACTTTTATTTCGTACTCGATAGGTCCGAGGTATTGATCTTTGTCGGGGGGAGAACTGAGGTTGCCTACCACATCTCGGTATTCTTTAGCCTCTTGGGTCAGCACGCCGCCGGTAAGCTGGTATTCAGCGCCACTGGGAGGGTCTGGGGGGGGCGGGTCGACTTCCCCGTCTATAAGTTTTCTTGATCTGCTAAATAAATCCACAAAAGCGTATGTGGTGTTATCAGGAGCCGTCCTTGGTCTCAAGAGTTCAGAAAAATTTTGGAAATAAAGAGTTAATTTTGCTTCAATATCGTTACGAACCGTAGCTGGGTTGGAGCCTACATATCTATATTGAAAGTTCTTGATTCCCAAGCCCTGATCGGTGGTATCGCTAAGAATATCGGGATTGATCTTGTCCGGCACTTCGAACTCAATTTCTGTGGTGGGCTGACCGTCCTTATAGATCTGTTTAAAGATTCTTATCTGGGGGACTAATTGCCCCATCTGATCCGGGGTTAACTCCATGAAATCAAAAGCGCCCTTGACGTAAGTCAATTTATTCAGGAATCCCATATCGCCATACTCTGGGGTCTCTGCGTTGAGAATTGATAGTATGAGGTTCTTCGGTATATATGGAACCATATTTTTCTCGTACAAATATGGATATATCTTCAGAAGAAAAGCCTGCTCAAGAGCAAGCTGGGCTGACGCACTTGATTCGTTATATGTATTGGCACTGGGCTGCCCTGACATCTTTTATACCCCCATGAATTCTAATACACGCTCTAGCGGTTTTGGAATTCTGATTGTATCGCCCACCTTTACAAGTGCATCTGTTGGCTTTCTGTTATACCACGCCAAAACCCACCAATAACGTGGATTACCATAATAGGCTTGTGCCAGCTTTTGGTATGAGTCGCTAATTTTCCAGATGTATTTTTCTCTGTTTAACTGGGAGCGCATCTCTGGAGTTATTGTTCGAAAACGTGGGGTTGTGTACTGAAGGATTCCTTTGACGCCTCTTTCTTCGAAAGCGTTTTCATAGAGTTCTTCATTGTTCCTACGTCGTCCTCTTCTTTGGTATCTATCTGGCATTATTTACCCTCCACCACGGCATCGGCATCGGCATCTGCGTCGGGATCATCATCACCGCCCACAAATCTGTTAACAGCAAGGTCGCGTGCCCCTCCACCAGAACCAAGAATGTTTGCCAACTTGGAATCGTCGCCAAACGCACCGCCTCCAGTAATGATCTCGTCATCCGGGTCTCCGCTCGGAATTTGATACGGGAAAAAAGCCTCGTTGTGGTTGTCTATCCACTCCTTGCCTGTGCTCCATCCAAGACTGCGCTCATGCAGAACAGTGAAATCACAACTCAATTTTATAACTTTGGGCGCGATAGCTGGGTCACTTAGAGCCCCGACATATTTCATCCAAGCGTTGTCGGTCGCCTGGATCGCCGCTCCGCCGCCGCCGGATGTGCCATCAAAAAACCCAGCATCCATATCAGGAGTAAAAGTGATACCACCCAGATATCCCAAGAGACCATTTTCCCGGAGAGAGGGTCCTCGGCTTTTTGCGATTAAATTGGCGAACTTCATTCTGATAATAGGAGCCTGTGAAATAGAATTAGCATTATCGTGTGAATTATAAACTGGATATAAGAATTTTATCAAACCTTGGCATTTTACCAAATTTATGTACCCTGCCGAATATGAATCAGCAGGGATCTCCCAGCTAACACTAATTTTTCTCCCAGTCCTCTGAAAAGTTGGAATTGGGTCCATTCTGCCATAGACATTTTCTTCGTTCCACTCTGATGTGAACTGATCGGAATATTCCGTCACAAAAGCCATGAAATAGGTTTCCTTCCCGGTCGGAACATGCCGAAACCCCAATTGGGTTATACTGCCCCGTGAGGCATATTCAATGGCTGGGTCAGAGTATCCCGGTGTTGCTGAAAGTTTGGCTTTTCCTGCGGCTGTTGCCGCTTCAATAGCCCCGCCATCAGATGCGTTAGGATCTTGTGGTGCCCCAAATACATTTTCGAAAAAACCCATTACTATTGCCTCCTTGTAATAATTAGAACGATATATAGTTTTAACTATTGATATTGGTTATTTGAAATTTTGCCAGGGGCTACACTCTTGCCTTGCACATATCGCTTGTCCAACACCTTGAACAGTTTTCTTAAACTGCCGTTTATCTTAACTTCAACTTTGGTTGCAGCGGCGGTGGTTGCAGCACCACCGCCTCCTCCAGCAGCACCCGCCATCGCAGCGACAACGACGCCAGCGGGTGTCATCCCAGCCATAGCGGTAGCAGTCATCGCGGTCGTGTACACAATCATTTTTGGAATACTCAAATTCTCGAATGCTTCGCCGATCATCGCAAAATCTTCAGCAGTTGCCGCCAGAGTACCGATGGATGCTACAAGGAGCGCCATCCCAGCAGCAGCCGCTGCGATACCTATACCTATCAGTGCCACGGCACCACCAACAGCAAGCAGACCGGCGACGGCAGCAGCGCCAAGAGGCTGTGCAAAGAACATCATTGTCCCTATCAGCACTGCAAAACCAGCCGCCAAGGCGACGAGCCCTACGGCTGCATAAAACAGTTGATCACCAGTCAAAAATGAGAAGGAGTATACGAACAAAGCCAGTCCTGCTGCTGCTATTCCAATACCAGCCCCAATCGCCAGAACAGCCAATGCCATGCTCATCAAGCCAGTGCCTGCTGTGGCTGCTGCTGTGCCAACTGTTTTTATTCCGCCGGATGCTGGAACGGCTTCGAGAGCCAAGCTGCCCAAGGTGCCATTAAGGGCTGCCATCTCACCGGTGAGGGCGGTGATGGGAGCCGTCGTGGTGGCAATCGCTTTTGATAACTGCCAGAAAGCCAATTTCCCCATCAGCATAAACCCTGCCAGAGAAATAAAAGCCGCAGCGTTTGGGTGAAATGTGTCATTTAAGAACGAAGCAAGTCCCTGAAGTTTGTCCAACACCGGAATAATAATACCTTCGATAATAGGACTAAAATTGGCTGTGAATGCCAACCTCGTAGCCTCCAGTTCATCAGACAGAGTTTGAGTAAATTTTGTAGCTTCTTTGAGGTCCTCAAGCTGATCAGCGGTTGCGCTTGACGCACTCCCGAGACCATCTAGCTCGCCGCTCATAAGAGCCGCAAGTTGACCAGCATCTTCAAGACCGGCAGCGGAAGCAACTGCTCGGCGCATTGCCGGATTCATGGATTCAAACGATAAGCCTGCATCAAGAACAGCATTTCTAACTTCCTGCATGGCTGCTGCTGGATCTTCCAGGCTAAGGGTGACCATATCAACGGTGTTGAGGAAAGAGCCGCCAAGAAGAGCGTTAAGCTTGCCAACGTGGTCTGCTGCACCCTCGAACGTTGTGAACTTTTCAGTAATACTTAAAAGACCTTGCAACTCAATTCCGGTTTTCTTGGCGACCTCCTTAAGGTCGATGAAAGCATCGACTGCCTGGTCCCCAAAGGATGCGAATTGGGCACCTGCTGACGCGAAATCAGCCGCCATCTCGGCTGGGGCAACACCCATAGCATGTGCGGCTGAAACGAGCCTTCTCGAAGTAGTTTCTGCTTCGCCGGCTGTCATATTAAGACTTGTGGTCATAATATGTAGATTTGCTGCGCTTGTCGACAAATCAATACCCAGATTATCCAATACCAAAGAAGTCTCAGCTAAAGCTTGCTGTTGCGCTGGTACCATATCTGTAAATCTAGAAGTTGTGAGAATAAGCGTCTCGAATGATTCTGCCGCGTCTTCATAAGAAGCACCAGCTTGTGTAGTCGAACGAAACGCACCCATCATAGCGCCGTTGTATTGACCCATCATACCGGTGGCTCTATTGAAGTTTGCTGTAGCTGCCTGCGTAGCCATGCTCATTTCAACGGCTGAGCCAACCCATGCCATCACCCCTTCGGTAGCAAAGCTGAGCATGTTTGTAGCCAACTGGGTGGGGTTGAACATAGCCGCGAAACCGCCTGCTACATCACCAAGCCCGTCTACAAACCCTCCTGCGTTAGCAGAAGCCATGGCAAGCTTGCCGCCGAATGTGTCCATATAATCAACGTTACCGCCGATTATTGGAATCAAGCCCGCTAACTCTTGCCCTAAGTCTTCGCCTGCACTAGCAAACGCCTTCGCCCTGTCTTCAGCTTTCTTGGCAGCCTCTGCATACGCTTCACTCTCTCTACTGAGTTTCCTTATATGTTCGGTGTGCTCTATAATTCCAGCAGTATCATTGAGTTGCTTGGAAAGAGCCAAAGCAGCTTTTGCTGCGTCGAGTTCCGCGTCAATGAACTGGGAAAGCTCCTCGGCGGAACCCGCTGTGCGTTCTCTCAAGCCCTCAACGGCATCGCTTAGTCTTGTGACTGCGGCTGTGGCTTGCTCGGATTCCCTTCTAAGTTTTTCTTCTTTGGTTTCTCTTGGTGCCATTTATAAGTTTCCTATTTAAACGGCCACTTAATGCCGGTCGACCTCTCAAAAGACGAAACAGCCTTTTTGAGCCTCGCTTTGTTCGACGTAACACGAGGGTCGTCGAGACCATGTTTCCTGATAGCCTCGATATACCTCTTCTCGTTGCCGAGTGCTTGAGCGAACGCCTTAATCTCTGTCGGGGTTCCCTTCACGGAGACATAGGGACCAGAAGAGCCTTTCCCTTGACCAAAAGTTCTATTGAGGATAAGCTTGACCCAATTACCAAATGCTGCCAAAAATGATTCGTTAAGCTTTTTCTCTCTTATTTCGGCAAAATCTATAACAAGATTATCCAGTTTATCTTCGTTTAACATTTACAATTGTCTCCCGATTAGACTCTCATGATATAAATAGTCCCTTAACAGAGAAAGGTCGAAGCTTTCGCATCCGACCTTACCTTGGGGGTGGAGGTCTCCCACCACCTTTTCCTTTATCCCTAGCTTTTTCCATCTGTTCTTGTTCAGATTTAAGTTGTTTTTCTAGTCTTTTCAAGAACCAATAGCGAATCTGAACGGGGAGATTGTAAGCCTCGTAGAAGCTCCACCCACCATGATACTTAAGCAGGAAAAACTGCTCATATACGCTCTCTATATATTGTTCACTGAGCCCAAAAAAATTTGGCTGTCAAGGGCACCGCCATTTCGGACCCTACACCGCAGGAAGAACACAAAAACTCTTGTGTTAGGTCAATATTTGGCATAATTTGACGATATGCCTGACGAAGGTATCTCGTGTCTATAGCGGTAGCATTACTTATAAATGATTCCCTATATGCCGAGTCTGTGTTGCCGTTCACCGAGACCACAAGGCGACGTAACTGGTCGGTTGTGGTCGTAGAAGGAAGCTTTTTGGCTTTCCTATTAGCTGCAAGCTGTGTCAGGTACTTTTCGTCAATGCCGTACATCGGGCGCATCTCTACTTGAGCCTTCAAAGCCGGGGTAGTGATAACAAAAGTTCCACCCTCCGTCTTCTCGACATCAAAGTCGCTATGATCTTGCCCATCGTGGATCTTTGCCTTTTCAAGGTCGAAAGAATAGTCCGTTCTAGAGCCACAATTGGGACAATTTACGCCAACTTCATATTCCTTTCCGTATCCACTGATACGGGCAGCAACAATAATAGCATTCTTGTCACCAACGGCAAGCTCTTCAACTTTGACTCTCGGATCAAGAATAACACTCTGGACCATTCTGTCAATCGCAATGCCTTTCTTGAGAAGCGCCTCCGAAGTTAAGATATCCTCTTCTTTTGCCGTCATAAAACGGATTTCTATCTGCTCACGCCCAAAAAGAGGATGACCCTCCGGATAAAGAGTTCCCTTGGAAGGTAACTCCACGAAGGTCGTCGGCGTGGCAAATGCCATTGCCGGATTGGGTGGAGCTTCACTGATCGGAGCGCCGGACACTTGCGTAGTCGGAACGCCTAAGCGATCTCCATTATTTCTAGCCATTCACACCTCTAGTTAAAAAATTGTCTCTGTATCACGTACCCGGCTTGAAGTACGTGTTCGAGTCCATCGTCGCGTTTTCACCGACAATCTCATTTGTAATCGGACCAACCTGGGCACCGTTGGGAACTTCCAGGTAAGCCCAGTCATATCTAATTGAAAGCTCAACCGTCGTCATATCGTCGCTATCGTATGCGAGATCAGAAAATTTAGCTCCTGTCAGGAAAGCGTTCCAAAGAGTCCATGTCTCGATTGGCTGACTCAACGAATCAATTTGCTGGATTTTGAGACCGCCAAGGGCAGAGACCGCAGCAGACTTAGAAGTTGTGGTTCCATAAGCCGCAGCGGTTAAAATAGAGGGATCATAGCCAGACGCTTTAACAATGGCTAAAGTAGAGTTCGCTGCATCGGGAGTAACGGGATCGACTAATGTGACAGTAACTTCGTCCCACTCTGTACGAGTAGGGTAGTAGAAAGTATGATTTAAAAACTTATGCTCGGCAGTGCCGATTTTAAAGCTAGGCTTTGTAACCGCCTTGGCATACCACTGTGCGCCATTCTCCATGGTCCCCAGTGTGACTAAAAATCTATATGCTCTCTTTGGATCTTGCAATGTTGCGTCTGTCCAGAATCCCATTATTAGTTCTCTCCCTTGTATAGTAAATAGTCGGGGTAAATTAAATTACCCCCTTTTTTTAGTCAGCAAACGATGCTCCCGATCTCGCGATGTTGAAGTCGATTGCGATGAACTCAATTGCTCTAGCAGGCTTGAGGAAGATCTTGGCATACAGGATGTTACGATCAATTAAGTCTGGCGTAGTAGTGGTTTCATCCAAGACAACCCTGAACTCTGTGAGACCCATTCTAGCCTTGACACTCGCGAGGAGAGGCTCAGCCTGACCTGTGAAGCGTAGCCAAGTAGCTGGAACATTCTGGTCAAACAGGATGCCCGAAGCAATCCGGGAGATCTCTTTCTTAATAAAGATCATCAGACGGCGGACATTGATACGGTCCAGAGCGGAAGGTGTAACCTGAAGGGTCTTTTGACCGAAGATGACGATTCCTTCGCTTGGGAAAGTAGCAATCGGGTTGATGTTTGCCTCATAAAGCTTATCCCGTTCAACCGAAGTAAGCTTCTCTGTCACCGCGATGACCGGGAGACCAGCAGCACCGCTCTTACTTAAGCCGCCCCTGTTGAAACCAGCAGGTGCGAACCAAACTTCCGATGCACGCTCAGAGCTTGCGAAAGTACCAATCGCTGCAACCGAAGGCGGAGCCCAAAGGAACTGACCCGTAAGACTATCGCGAATCTGGACCCAAGGATAATAGGTACAGCCGTAACTAGAGTTGATATTTCGATCTCTTAGGCTTGTAATACAGCTATCTAAAGATGTTTGAGTAACTCGCGTCTTAAAGTCGTTATAGTTCTCCGTAAAGGGCTGATACACCCCGCGTAAGTCAATAACCCCGATAGCATCGCCACGATCTTCGCAGACATTCAGAACCTTTTCTGTAAGCTGCTCATTCACGATACCGGGAGCACTAAGCATATTCATTTCAACAAACTCAGGATCCGCTACGGTATTAATAGCCTTTTCAACAGTGTTATGCCCGTAGTTATTGATGGCAGTCTGTGTCGTAGTGGCGTTGGTCAAGAAGCCGTCACGAAGAGGGTCTTTCTCTTTAATATCCCAGCCGTCAAAGCCGCCGAATAAAGGCGAGGTGAAACGATTCAAGCCCGAATCAAGAGCAGCCTGATAGGATGCCGAGGTCACCGAATCTCCCACCGTGGTGGTGGCAACGTGACCGTTACGAGAGCCCGATAACCAATATGTCTTTCCGAGATTCCCACCTGGGACAACAAGGTCGTCCAAGGTGAAGATCCAAGAATATTCATTATTTGTCGGCGGACCTGTCAGGGAGCCGAATCTAGCAGATTCGCCCAACGGGAGCCCACGGAGATAATCACGATAGCCACGGTCAAACGAGGTGGAAGTCTTTCCGCTTGTCCAGTAGTGGGTCTGGAGACCCCAGTAAGCTTGTTTGGGCGAAGCGACACCGTGGTCGGAAGCCGAAAGTCGCGTGAGAGTAGATGGGAAGTAGCACGAGGCAGTAAACTGCATCCCGCTTGCCCAAGTACCAGGGGCTGTCTCCAACGGGGCGGCACCAGATACATGTGTCTGAATCATCATGCCCTGTGTCCCGGCTGCGATATAAAGACCCTGTGTTGCAGCCCAAGGAGATGCAACGGAGCCAGAACCCTCAATATACGAGTAAGAAGGAGCAGCCTGCCCCGCCGTGCCCGTCAGCGCAACAGTTTGCCACGCATTCCCAAGGAGCGGAACAACATTTCTTGTGGCTGCGGAAAACGCAGATGCCTTCGAAGAGCCCGAGAGGACCATAAAGCCCGGAGGTCTAGGTGGTCCAAAGACGCCAAACGGAAGGAGGCGGGCATCGATACCATTGATATCGGGATTCATCTCGATACGAACGATTTCAGACCGATTTGAGAACTCGCCATACTCTCTCATGCGAGAATCTTGATAATCCCACTCAACATAACGATCACCAACCTTTCTTGCAACATAATTCTGCGATTGGGGGTTAAGGTTACATTCGGAGAACCTCTCGATGATTACCGGCTTAGCATCAGAATCGTTCGCAGCGCGGACAAGCACTGTAAAAGAGCCGTAGCTATCATAGTTAGTGGTGGAAGACTTGATGTCTTGAATGGAGATTTTATAATTTTCTTGGATATACTCGCCACCGTCTCTTCCGTAGAATCGGAAGAGCTTTGTCATGTTGGTCGCGTCATAAGTAGCACGACCTGCACCGCCGACAGTAAGGATGTCCTGTGAGAAGAACCACCCCGTTCTTGGGTTGATCAGGCTTGTTTTCCTGTCACCCCAATGGTTGGAACCGGCGTTCAGGTGACCCGTCGAACCAGAGTTGATTGCGGCGATGAAGCCATAGGTTGTGCCTGTGTCAGTGCCGAGCTTCTCGAAAAGATAAGAATCATAAGTCTCACCAAGCCAATACTTAGATTCACCCTCTGACATTAAAGACTGATTTGAAATAGTGCTGTTGACCGTCGTAGGGTTCGTGTTGAAGACCTTACGAATATAATTGTCGCTATCGCGGTTAAAGTTAAATTCGGTTTTGAGAAGCGACTGTGCCGTATAAAGCCCAGCCGTAGAACCACTTCCTATGACTTCGGCTGTAAATGTCATACTTGAATCCGAAGCGATCACAATTGCCGCGCCAGAAACAGCGAATGGTGTATCGGAGTTGTTATCTGGAATCGCATTGCCGGACAATACAAGGCTTGAGCCGGAATTACAATACCAAATCGCTGCCAAAGAGCCTGTCATCGTAGCCGTAGTTCTTACGCCAGTCGCAGAGCCAGACTGAATGACGAAGAGACCATAAGCGCCGCCTTTAGCGGCTCTCAGGTTAACGTTCTGATCGCTATCAAATTCGGTCAGTGTGTTCCAGCCAGCTTGTGCGTTGGTTGTACCATCCTGATCAAAATTCTGTTCGCCAAGCATACGAACATATGTAACGGGACCTACCTGTGCGTCTAAATAAGCTTGTGCAGCATAAACCGCATAAGTGGGACCAGCGATGTTTCCTTCGCGGAAATAATCACCGCCGCTTCCCCCGGCGACTGGCGTTCCAAACACATCAACAAACTCGCTGAATGATTCAACTTTATATGGTCTGTTGGCTGGACCTTTGCGTGCTCTCCCGACAAAAACAGGACCGACTTCCGGCGCAACTGACGGCAGTTGCGAATTGTCAATCTCTCTTAGAAAGATGCCGGGGGAAACAAACTTAAATTTTCTTACTTCTGACATTACTTCTGGTCTCCTTTAGAATTATAACAAAGATTCCAAGTTTCGTAAATAAATAGTGTATCAAAAGACGAATCTCTCTTTACGATCTATAAAATCCTTTCTTTAAGTATTCGTTTATATCTCCAAAGACAACGTGTTCACGAGGGATCCTAACTTCCACTGCATTCTCCCTAATTGCTATCTTTGGGCGAGCATCATTTTTTCCTTCGCCTATGAGATACCCAAGAACCTTGATATCAAAGTTGTTTAAGTAGAAACGACGCTCTTCCCCCATGTTGACCGAGTTGCTGCTGTCTGTTATCTCATTTTGTACAAACCCTTCGTACTTATGTCCATCCCTGGTCATAAAAAAGTTATTAATTTGCCCAGTTCTCGTCAGGAAGGGCTGAACAATCTCGTTCATCTGCTGAATATACTCGGTTCTGATCGATACTGTGTAAGATCCGACGATGTAAACCGGAATAGGGAAAGTCTTTGTCTGGTAAACAACTTTCTTGTTGCCAAATGGAAAAGTTGACTGATTGTAAAGACGCTTAGCAGTTGCATTTGCAAACTTAGAGGTTTTTACTTGCTCTATTCGACGAGAAACAGTAAGGCTTCTAACCCCTCCTTTCGCGTCATTGACGCTGGGGATGTGTGCCCATGCAACGCCCTTCATGGCGGGGTCTTTCTGAAACCCTGTTCTGTACATGGTTATCATAGGCAGAATGATTCGGCTACTTCCATCTCTGATATCTCGGTCTTCCTTAATCTGCCAACTTCTTTCACCGCTGACCCAGCGAACATCAACCTTCTCCCACCCCTTATTTGTGGTTGCGAATGGGTTAACAATTTCATCAACCCAGTTGTGAAGGGCGTAGTCAATCGTCTCAATGGTGGACGGAAGCATCGTGATATCACGAACACGTTTGTTGTCGACCCCTGCTGTAGTTTCATCACTGGGCATTAAAAGTCCCCTCCCTAACCGCTGTACAGTGTGCAGCTATTTCCATTCTGTGGTCTATCTGACCGAATAGCCGAGATTCAGTTAACTTGACGATCTCATAGTATATATCCCCATACAAGACGAAATCACCCTGACGAACATACAAATCCTGATCTTCTGTCAACCTTCTGCGATGGAAGTGAATATTAATGTTTGCTTCGAAATCTAAACCAATATTATCCGTGTATGATGTCTGGTAATCTATCATCTCGATAAGAGCCATTACACGGACGGGTGGCAAAAAGTTTTTTACTATCGCTTCCCCGTATAAATCATGAAAATTCGTTCTATCAACGTCGATAGGGTAGTAGACAACAGCCTGACCTATTACTTTTTCAATTAATTCGTCGTTTACTTGCTTTACTAAGTCCCTCTCCTTTTTCCCTGTGAAAAGCGGAGGGGGAGGCTGTGCAGGCTGTGACCATTTATTGTTCGTAGACATGTTGTTTTAGCCTTGATAGATTAAGAGCGGCACATATTTGTTGGAGGTGTTGACGCTCGACATTAAATTAGCTTCCTGTTCCGCTATCTTCGCGTAAGTCATCTCATCCAAGGTTGTTTTAAGCTCTTCCCTCAGCTTTTCTTGCTCATCTTTAGATTGTGAGAGCAAATCCGAACCGTTTAAGTTAACTGTCTCTCCGGGAATCGGTATACTGCCGAACTTACTCCTTACTTGACCCAAGGTTTCTTTTGTGAGCGCCAGCGCGAATCTTCGAATCCATTGCTTACCTATTGAGTTTATGGAGCTATAAGGGATGTTTGTGAACGGGATCGTATTCATATTGTTGATGCCTCTTGTCCCGGTATCCTGCCCCGTTTGATCATCCCAAGCGTTTTCCTGATTATTTATTGTGAAAGTAACCCATATGTTTTCAACGATATCAGCATCGGGCTCAGGAAATATTCTTAATTTGTTATTGTGTATCTCATAAGAATAGTGTGACAACCTAGTATAAAGGTGGTCTTCATAAGCCGCAGCCTGCATCTTGTTCTGCCATACTGGAACAATCTCGAAGGTAGAGTCATCCGTATACTGCCCATAGCCATAAATGGAGCCGTTGCCGACAACATTTAATCCGCCATAGTAGCCAAAGAAACGCCACATAGACTGAGGTGTCTTATAGAAGACTCTCTCAATTGTAAGCCTATTGTTGCCGACCTGTAACGCATAAGGCTTCCCAGAGTCCGAAACCGCAGCAGAGCTTGAAATAAGAGTCTGTAGGTCATAATCTTGGACCCCGTTTTGCAGAGCTATGGAAGCTGAATAGAAAGGTTTCATCCCTCCGAAGCCAGCGTAGCCAGCCACGGCGGGTCCGACACGTTTGGGGTATCTCAGATCAAATTTGGGATACTTTAACTCTATGTTGCTCCCGCTTAAAGTATCGCCGCCCGTCATAATCCCGTTATGATCAAAGCTGGCTGTGGCGTGCCCCAGAACATCACCAATGATGTTTTTAGCCTGATGTGTGTTAATGATGTAGGAGTATTCTAAACAGGCTTCTTCGTAGTTGGCATAAACAGAGCCAGACGTAACCTCAATATCCAGAATATCCCCGCCAAGTTTCTGATACGTGTAGGCGACCTGATCAGAAGCCCCTGACAAGAAGTCAGTGGATCCAGTATAGATTCCTAACGGGCAAGCAGACGAAACATCGGTAGTTGTACCAACAGATGGAAGTACAACCGCACTCGTCTGGCTTACGGGGCTTAATTTAGGTATAGCCATGCAGGGTTCCTCCTATCGTAAATAGTCAGCCACACCACAAAAGAGCGCTACTTCTTAGAAGTTGTCTTTTTAGCTCTCGGCTTAACAGTCCTAGATCTGGTAGCAACCCTCTTCTTGGGAACAGCGGCTGTCTTGGGCTTAGGAGCCAACTCCTCTTTCGCGGCTTTTAACACCGGAGTGGGAGTCTCGGCAACAACGGCAGGCAATTCCTCTGCTTGTTCCTGATTAGTAACTCTGCTCAAAGCGGGATGTGACGCAAACTTTCTTCCGTATTTCTCCGGATGTGCGATCATTCTTCTTTTCTTTCCCATGTTTGTCTCCTCATAATTCTAAATGGATATTATAAATAGTTTTCAATGTTCCAACTAAACAATTAAAAGTAAAAAACCCGCCCTCCGAAGAGAGCGGGTTGGTTTTGTTCGTACTTTATGAATTAGTAGCTATTAAGCTCCAGACTCACCAAGCAATCCGCGAACGATGACCAGACCGTACATGTCAGGGCGCACCATTTTCTTGGCGTACCGAGTCATGACACCCTTACGGGGCACGAAGTCCTCGACACCGAAGATAGTCGGCGTGACCTGGAGGGGTACATACGGAGCGTAAACATAGCCGCTCTCAAGGAAGCTACCACCCTTACGACCAACAAGAACAACGTTCCGTGGGAAGTAGGGGTCGACGAACACGTCGAACTTCTTAGAGAGAGAACCGGTGTTCACAGCACCAATGGAACCCTTGTCCTGATCAGCAGTGACACTAGCGCGGAATCCAGCAGTGAACTCAAGGATGTTGGCAACCTCGGGTGAAACCACCACGAAGTTAGCACCACCACGGAGAGTCTTCCGATGGATCTGAGCCGACACATCATTGATCGTCTCGGCAAGAGTCTCATACCACTCAGAAACAGTACCCGTGAAGTCCGGAGCAGCCGCACTTGCGCCAACCTCGGCACCAGTAGTTCGATTAACGAACAGACCCGGCGAACGAGACCAGTAGTAAGTACCAGCAGTCGCACCCTTAATGAGATCCTCAAGAATCTCACGGTCGATCTCAAGGGCAATCTGCTCAGACAGGATGCTTGTAAGCTCAACCTCGGCATCCAAGTTGTGATAGGCATTCAGATCCTGTCCCAACTCAGGCGTCCACTTGGCTTTCAGCTTCTTGGTCATAGCCGTGACACTCACAGAGTCAACCTTGATGTCGATCTCGGGAATGGCAGATTGGTCCTCAAGACCCCAGGTGGTGGTCGCTCTCACTGCACCAACAGCTTGAGACGCTCCAGCCGTTGCCGTTCCAGTGAAGTTGTCTCCAATGACGAAGCCAAAGTTCTTAACGTGCGAACCGGTGACTATACTCAAGAGAGAAGTTGCACCAGCCGCGCCAGCATCGAGAACCTGCGAACCAGTTGCTTCGAAGACAAGCTGTACCTTGTAGGAAGTACTGCCAGGGGCAGCACCAACCGAGCCAGAGTTAATCTGGGTCAAGTGGCGGACAAGCCGACCAGGAGCCGCAGCACCATCAGTCGAAGCAAACCCAACAAAGTCACGCACGTTCCACTGCCCTAGATCACCCGAACCGGTGGCAATGACAACAACAACATCCGAACCGGAAAGATCAGGATCCCACCGAGTGAGCTTGTTGAGGGTGTCCATAGCCGTCTGCGTAATCGGGTAGCTGCCTGCACCTGCGGCACCAACGGTACCAGAAGCAACAAGCTCCATGGTCGTGATAACGGCGCTACCTGTTGCGGAAGCAAACCCGTTATTGAGGTTATACGGTCCCTTGTCGATGCTATCGCCGGTAAGAGAGACGCCGCCAGTTAACTGCTGACCGACAACCCCGCCACCATATAACGAGTCACCGAGATCCTGACCCAGCTTGGTATCACCAAACGTGAAGTCAAGGAAAAAGATCAGACCAGACGGCAAGCTCATAGGCTGCACACTGACCAGATCATTGGCAATTAAACCACCGAAAACGCGACGAACGATTGGGAACGCCACTGCTGCGAAGCCCTCAACATCACCCTGAGCCATCGAAGACCCAGCGGCTTCTTTGAGAAGCTGCTTAGCTTGGTTTTCCAGCAAACGTGCCATCGTTTCTTTCTTACGGTCATCGCCGAGACCTTCCAGAAGTCCTGTTCTTTCCCACTTGGAGAGAAGAGCAGTACCTTCTTGACGGAGATCTCTACTAACAATACCTTCTGTTAATTTTTCTAAAATAGACATTTTATTAGTCCTCCTTTTTTATTTTTTAGAAATGCCTGCTAATCTTTGCATACGCTGGACAGCAGACGTATCAGCACTGCTTGACGACTCTCTGCGAGCCATCAAAGGGGAATTTCGATTAATTGCTTCACTCAGTGATTTTGGTCCCTTCTTTGTAGAAGAAGGACCCACTGCGTTTTGAAGAGTCTCATAAACGATCTTCGCCTCATTTACAGAACGAGAATCCGAAATAGCTTCGGCAATTTTTAACTTTTGCCGCTCATTCAGGGAGCTACTACTCAGTACACGATTCGTGTAAAATAATCTAGCATTAGAAAGGTGTACTTCTTCAAGTTTCCCCTTCATACTAGAAAGTGTTTTAACAAGCTTCTTGTTTTTGGAATGTGCTTTCTTCAAACTTTCGTTCATTTGGGCATAATCCTTCTTGATATTACCAAGAGCTTGTTTCATAATTTTAATTTCTTCCTGAGCTTCAGTAGACGCCAGACGGGCGAGTTCAAGCTCAGCATAATGGTTCGAAACGGTTGCAGGTGTTCCTGCCCAACCGCTCTTTTCTGGTCTGATATCCACGACCAATTCTTCAAGGATTGCATCGATGTTCTCTTCGGTGAGTTCGACTTCGGTCTGTTCGTTGTAACGCCTCGCTCTTTTAAGGCATTCCAGGTACTCCTTTTCAGTCAGCCCACCGGCTCTGTATTCCTTGACACAATCGGATCCCTCTTCCTCCAGCACCTCTTCATCCAGTGTTGGGTCAATTTCATCGAAGGTAGAAGGAATCTCGTCAAACGAGGGACGCCGCCCATCGCGACCGCGTTTCTGACAGAACTTTTCGGCTTGTTCCCAGGTCATCCCTGCGTCGTTGTACGCCCGCTCAACGCATTCTTCGTCATAGTCGGGGCGCTTGCGGTACCCATATTCGTTGATGGTGGTGCCGCGACGGCGATCATCACAGCGTGCGGCTTCTTCAATGGCTTCCAGAAGCGCCTCTGTCAACTCAAGTTCGTCTTCGTCGCCCCCTTCTTCTGCTACTTCGCTCCCTAAGTCCACAGGATCGCCCTCGGGCACCTCGTCCATCAGAGTTTGAAGGTATTCGAAATCGACGTTGACCACCTCATCGTCATCAGGGCACGGGCAAAGCTTCTCGCCTTCTTCGGCTCCAAGGCTAAGGTCATGTTCAGAGCCCTCTTCGGTGCCAGCTTCCATATCGAAATCATCCAAAGCTTCGTCCTGTTCCAGTAAAGAAGCCACGGCGTTCCTGACTTCGGGAGCATACTTCTCAAGAATGGAATTCTCTGCGCTTTTAAGTGCGGCTTCTTTCAAAGCTGTTGCATCTATAATCGCTTGCTCTAATAGTGCTGACATTTATCTATTTCTCCAAAAGAAGATTCTTTTTCACAAATAAGTAGTATGTAAAAATTACAAATTCCCGTATTAATCTCATTGTTTTCACTCTCGTACACCTTAAGCTGCCTGATCAGCCAATTTTTTCAAAACTCTTTCACGCTGTAGTCGTTTTTTTCTTCGTTTGGCAGATGGTTTTTCATAAAATCTCCTGTCTCGCACCTCTTCTAGAATGCGTGATTTCTTCACCTTTCTTAAAAACCTTTTTATTAATCTTTCAGGATGCTCATTTCTCTTTGGGGTGACCGTAACATGAGACGGCTTGTTGCCGTTTGCCACGAACTTCCTATCTCTATAAGACATTATTCTTCCTTTTAAAAATTACCAAATCCGTTTGTTCCTCTTGCTTTTACACTCCCGTTGCTGAATCCGCCGCCGAGAGCCTTGCGCCCTTGACGGAGTGTATATGATAGAGTAAACTCGGGCTTCAGTGCCGGTGTGCCGTATGTCGGGCTCCGACATGCAGCATAGTTGTTCCCAGAAGGGTCAGTGCCGCCGACATCATTGAAGTTCCGTATCATTAGATACAGATCTTCTCTTCTTTTAATCTTTGTTTCAATCCACTTGAGGAGCCTGCCACCGATAATATCGCAGTTTAGTGTTCCGGTACCAGTTACTTCGAAATCAGCAGAGGACACGTTGTTGTGGAAATTAACGTAATCATTGATATGAGGGTTGAAGCCGGCGGTGGCGGGATCCATAGCAAAGATTCTGAACTTATGAGCATTGGCTTGTGATCCGCTTTTAGAAGAAACAGTTAAGGTTAGCCGAGCTTTTCTTAGCTTAATAAATTTTGTATAAGATGGTAAAGCAGTCCCTTCGAGATCAAAGTACATAAAACCGCGACTGCAATGAAAAGTAGATCCCTGCAAACGCGCCTGAAACATAATATCCGTAGTTCCTGCATCGACCACGGATGATGCTTTATTAAACCCGGTGACTGTAGCCCAGGGAGCGCCCTGTCTGAGAAGGGCAGCAAAGGAAGAATCCCCTGCCGGTGTAAAAGAGTTCTGTGGCATCAGTCAGAAGGTCCAACACCATCCCAGCCTTCCCAGCTATCAACAAGGTGCGAAGAAGAGATGTTAGTCAAACCAGCAATAACAGTAGCTTTGCCAATATAGTTTCCTGCACCGTTACCGTGATTCATAAGATAAATTTTAGTTACCCTGAAGTCGGCAGTGTAAGAAGAAGAAGGCTCCAGGGTTACATAGTTGCTCGATGGTCCGAGACCTCCCGAGGAAAACGCAAAGCGCATATCCGACATATTCGCATCAGAATATGTATCATTGCCATCGTGCCTAATAGTTACAAACCTGCTAACACTTGGAAGCGATACCTCAAAGGCAAGTGCCATATTAGTGCCTGATGCCGGAACGTCACACGAAGCCGTGGTGTAAGGTCTCGAACTCGCCTGATATGAGCCGACGTGGTTTAAGCCGACGGTGTATTTATTAAATGTTGACATTTTTTCCTCTTTCTTTTAAATAGTCCCTAGCCCATGAAAGCTTTCCATTTTTTTCCTCCAAGCGCAACAATACCAGAGATATCCACACCGGGGTCAGCGGGTGCCACACCCCCTAACGGATTCGACGCCGCGTCCTGTGGCGATAACTGCGGAGGTAGGGGTGCCATACCTTCAAAAATATCGACGCCACCATATGAATCTTTCCCAATCGCATCGAGCAATTTACGCTTTTGCTCCCTAAGAACATTATTTCTTCTGGGGGGCGGGGAGGGCGCAACAGACACAACAGGTGTAGCCCTCTCTTGTATGACAGCGCCATTCATACCTTTTACAACCTCTGATATGACGGAAGAAAGAACGCCTTCTTCATGAAGGCATTCTTTGATACACTCTTTAACCAATGGCTTCAAGAGCCTTTTTAATTCTGCCTTCTTCACCACTACTCCTGCTAGAAAAGTCCATTAATAAGTTTTTCAAATTTCTCTTCGCTTGCCTTCGAGCGGCATTCTTGAATTGATTCATCCACTGATTCGCCCATTCGACCGAACCCCTTGGCTGATTTTTGGTCTCGACGGTCGCGCTGCCTTTGGCGTCTATCAAGCTTGGAGCCGGAACTGCGTGGCTTAGCCGCCGAAGCCTTAACGGGCTCCCCCTCCTTGCCAGTCTCTGGAGACCAGACGGGACCATGTGGCTTAGCCGAAGCTTTCTTGCCAGGCTTCTTACCCTTCTTCACTGTCTTCTTCGTCTTCTTCTTCGCTACCTGAGCAAGTTCGCCTTCAACAACCTTATACGCTCTTAAAATTTCGATTGCCTCCTTGATGCTGAGACCCTTCATGCCAGTGCCTCCGCCTCCCTTCCTCTTGATGGCGTAGTATGCTTCTTCTGGAGTTAAAGCCTTGTTGCCTTTGTTCTTAACTGCCGCAATCGCCTTTCTAAGAACACGACTAACGAAGTGATTAAACTTAGCCCCTGTGCCCAGCTTATCTAGATCACCCTGGATTGATTTGTCGAAGACATAGTAGAAGACTGGTTTTGTTCTGGCACCGCTCCTCAGCTTACGCCGACGACCCGTCTTTTGAATGGCAATCTTCAGATTATCAGCACGGGTGCCGCGACCAAATTCTCTCTCAAAGCTGTCTGTGTTCTGAAGGCTGCCTGCTTCCTCTTCGTGAAGGTCGGACGAAAGCTCGAATAACTGCATAAATGCCTCGCTCTCCTGCAATTCACGCCCTATCACTGTGCTGTTTTCCATAGCCTTGAGGGCTTCCTCCGCTTTTTCCCTATTTCCTTGCTTGTTGAGATACCTCGCGTTAAGCTTGTAATACTTTATATCATCGTCGTCGAAACGAATAAGAACAGGAATCTTAAATTCCGGCACGCCGGGTGGTGGCGGGGGCGGGGGTGGCTGAATGCCAGGAGGATCAGTGCCAGGAGGATCAGTGCCAGGAGGATCAGTGCCTGGATCGCCACCGATAACTGGTTCCCTGTTCCCTTCCCTATCCAAGTAGTCTAAGCTCTGCAATAAATCGTCAAGGAC
>Ga0208299_1000183_pt1 | contig 59874 bp, 94 predicted proteins | sample 15_taG_FD_184089 | JGI IMG/M metagenome (GOLD analysis project Ga0208299, IMG submission 184089) | Marine viral communities from the Subarctic Pacific Ocean - 15_ETSP_OMZ_AT15312 metaG (SPAdes) (version 2) | ecosystem: Environmental > Aquatic > Marine > Oceanic | place: Pacific Ocean | collected... | reverse complement strand
CGCCAATATGGATAACATTAAAGCTATGTTCTTCCAAGCGGATAGGGAATTCTTCGAACCATATAATTTGAAGAAGTTAATCAGGGTGAAAGTGAATAGAATACACGATAACCCTAAGATGAAGATGTTAAGGCGTGTGGGTGAAGGTAATGGTAACTATCTATGCGGTGCTGCCAATATAGGTTTAAGTGTAACAAATTTGGCTTATATGATGGGAGCCAAACGAGTGGTTTATATTGGATTCAACCAAATGAATAGGTTACATTTCTACGATGTTGATGAGGGGATGAAACAAGAATTGAGGGATAACATAGTCAAATTGCGAAGTAAGTATCGTGGTAAACATAGGTTCGATAACATTAACAAGGATTGGAATATGTTTCTTAAGCATATGTTACCAGTGAAAGAATTGAGGAAGACAGCCTTTTTTACTCCTAATACGATACCAACGTTGAAACGAATGTTCAAGCAAATGAAAAATAACGGAGTTGAGATAATCTCAACCGCAGAAAAAAGTAGGTTGATTGGGGCAGGTGCCACTTATTTACCTTTAGATACAGTTTTAAATGATACACGAACAAACAGTAGTAGGGATAATAGTAGCGAAGAGGAATTCGAACAGGTTCCCACGTAAGAATGTTCACCCAGTGGATGGTAAGCCCATGTATAGACATGCGCTAGATGCCATGATGGGTTGTGACCATATCGATTCTGTGGTTATAGCCACCGATGATGAGGATATAGCTAAGTATGCTAACGATATGGGGTTGATTGTGGTACACAGAACCATCAACGCAACCACACCAGACGAGCCAATATTTGACGTAATAAAGTTTGCATATAAGTCATTGGATAGACCATATGATATCATAGTGAATATTATGGCTAATAGTATAGGACATAAGTCATCTGATATAGATAAAGGTCTTGAATTGATAGTGCGTAGTGAGGCTGGGGAAATAAGGTCTTATGGTGAAGATGGGATAGAGAATGGTATCCTGATATTGGATAGTTTACAATTACCGAAGCATGAATTATCCACGTATGTTGGTATGATTCAAACAGAGGCTTCAGAGATACATTATAAATGGGAATTGAATGATACACAAAAACAATAAATGCGTATTCGTACACATCACTAAAACTGCTGGTAGCAGCATAAGCAAAGCGCTGGGAGCTAACGATAATGGTAACCCTCATCGTAACATCTTCGACTATAGACGGATGATGAGTGATAAGGATTTCAACGAGTACTTCAAGTTTGCTGTGGTGAGAAACCCATGGGAACGAATGGTATCTGAATGGCATTACCAACAACAACGTAAGGATGGTAAACACATCAATATGGGGTTTGGTCAATATCTTAGACATGGACACATTAACCAAGTGGGTAACCAATTGGATTGGATTGCAGGACCTCGATGGCAATGGCATAACGGAAAAAGAATGTATATGCATAAATCTGATGACGTTAATTTACTAGTAGATAAGGTAATCAGGTTTGAGAATCTGGAAGAGGGGATTGCTGAAGTGGCAGAAGAACTTGGGATTACCATTGACCTACCTAAATTGAACACCAGCAAACATTCAGCTTATCAAGAACATTACAATGATACCACCGAAGCATTGGTAGCCAGAATGCATGAACGTGATATCAACTACTTTAACTACACATTTGATGATTAACCCTAACGAACCGTACTTTATAGCTGAGATTGGTCAGAACCATCAAGGTGACATTAACATAGCCAAGAAGATGGTGGACGCTCTGGTTGGTACTGGTGTTTCCTGTATCAAGACGGCTAAACGAGATATTGATACCTGTTTGAGTGAGACACAAAAGGGTATGCCATATATTAATGAAAATTCGTTCGGAGATACCTACTATGAGCATCGAAAAGCGTTAGAGCTAAGTAAGGATGAATTTCTCGAATTAGAAGAGTATGTGAAGAGTAGGGGATTTGATTTCACCTCCAGTTTTACTGATATACCCAGTTTGGAGTTTTTAGTTAATGATTGTGATTTAAAATTCCTCAAGATTGCTTCACAAAGGATGGCTGACATTCCACTATTGGAAGCTGCGGCTAAAACAGGTAAACCAATTATTATATCCACAGGTATGTGCACCATAGGGGATGTGGATGAAGCGGTGAATAATATATTCAAAGATAATGACAAATATTTGATGCAGTGCACTAGTTCGTATCCATGTGAGGATAGGGATATCAACCTTAACGTACTAAAAACATATCAAGAACGATATGCTGGTAAGATTAAAGCGTTCGGATTGAGTGGTCACCATATGAGTATTTCACCAGACCTTGCAGCTTACGTTATGGGTGCCAATATAATTGAGCGACATTTCACCTTGGATAGAAATATGAGGGGTACCGACCATAAAGGTTCTTTGGAAGTTGACGGGGTTAAGTTGATAACTAAATACATAAGGCAAATTCACACGGCTATGGGTTCTTTTGATAAGGAGATATTAAAGAGTGAATTACCAGCATTGAAAAAACTAAGAGGATAATGGGCGATGAATTAAAGGATTTCTGGGAGAAGTGTGACACTGGATTGGTTCAACTCAATATCAGCACTGAGAATGAGAATAAATTAATGAGCCGATTTGAGCAATATGTGATGCCCAGAATGGGGAAAAGGGTTGATGGTAAGACGATAATTGACTATGGTGTTGGTGGTGGTTATTTTGGTGATATGGTACTACAGATAGCTAACGCTAAATACATCGGTATCGATATATCGGAACGCTCACTTAATAATGCTAAGAAGCGATTGGAGAAGTATCATAATACTGAATTCCATTTGGTACCAGATTCCTTCGACCAATTTGAAGCTGATATCTTCTGTTGCTTCGCCTGTATCCAACATTTCGTAACCAAGGAGTATTTGGATGAGTTCTTAGATAAGGTGAATAACAGCAAGTGTGAGGAATTATACTTGCAGATACGACACCACGACACACTTAAGATGTTAGGTGACCTTAAAGACGGTTCTAAGGTGTATTACGGCTGTATGTTACCAGCAACTTACTTGAATGAACGATTAACGAATTATACCCTGATGGAGAGTAAGATAGCACATAAAACCAATGGTTATAGGTACCTAGAATACGATATTAAGAAATGATATATTGCTTTGATTTAGACGACACCCTATGTGAGACAATCGATGGGGAATATGAGAGTTCAGTCCCCGATATGAAACGGATTGAGGTAGTGAATAAACTATACGATGAGGGTCACCATATAATCATCGATACAGCCAGAGGTTCCATATCAGGTATTAACTGGTTCGGACATACCCAAGACCAGCTAACTGATTGGGGGTTGAAGTTCCATAAGTTGAGGACGGGTATTAAGATATACGCAGATTATTATATTGACGATAAAGGAATAAATGATAACGACTATTTCTTTGATGCATAAGGAAGGGAACATACTATTGAGTTACCCAAGAAGTGGTAATAGTTGGATTAGGTATTGCGTTGAAGCGATAACCAAGAAACCAACTTACGGCTACACTAAATCTAAAGCCCCATTAGAGAACCCGATTGGTAGTAATATTCCAACTTTGGGTGTAGACTTAAAAGTTGACCCCATATTATTAAAACGACACGAAACCTTTAGTACTAAAAGGGTGGATAAACTAATTCTGGTTATTCGGAATTACAAGGAGGTGATTGTTAGACACCATGAGGGTACTAAAATCACATTGGCTACTTTGCAAAGAAGTTGTTCCTCAAATAAGACCTCTCGTAATTACGTGGATGTGATACGTTATTTCGATGACTTTAAAGGTGAGAAGTTATTGGTTTATTATGAAGATTTCATCACAGATGTTGAGTGTGAATTACGGAAGATTGCTGAATTCCTAGGTGAGGGGGTGGATAACATTGACGAGTTCGTCAATAAATTAGATGGACATAAAAAGAAATCATTAACTCTATATCGACCATCAATAACCAAAGGGAAAAACGTTATCCACCATTCGAATAAATTAACTAAGGGGTTGAAGTCATCTTGGGATAAATTTTTAAGGAATAAGTGTGGTGATTTATTTGAGAAATATCTAATTAGATATGAAGAAAAAAAAGGCGACTAAATATATTAATAATATAGCATATCGTAATGGTAGAGCTTGGGTATTTAAACCACAGAAAATTATGTTTCTACAAGTACCGAAAAATGCCTCATCCAGCATTAGACATGCTTTTGGTACCACAAGTAAGACCCCTAGGGTAAATCTGAACACCAAAAATGGCTTAAGAGGGTATAAAAAATTCGCTATAATTAGAAACCCTAACGAAAGATTTGTTAGTGGACTTATAGAATGTCTCGGTAGTACTGCACCATCAAACCTTAAAGAATTACGAAGAAAATCTGACATAGAGTTACTGACTGGGTTTCTGAATGTACTAGAAAAAGGCTTTTTTGAGCCACATACGGCACCACAAGTTGCATTCCTAATTAATAGAGAAGGTAAATTATTTGATTTAGATGAACTATTGATTTTTGAGAATTTAGATGTAGATTTTAAATTGTTCTGCCAGAAACATGGGATAAAGGTAGAGTTGGGTCACAGGAATGTGAATGTGGGCACTATCAAAGCCAGACGGGATAGACTCATAGACATCGTAAACACCAACCAAGCAATAAGAAAACGAGTTGAAATGTTATATCACGAAGATTGGGTTTTATATGGAAAAACGTTATTAAATGTACTCAAAAGAGATAATAGACCATAAAGGGTTATGTTGGGTTTCCGATGAAGATAAGATAGTATTTTTGGGGATACCTAAAACTGCATCTACCAGCATCAGGGAGACTTTCCGTATTAGTCCATATCATACCAACATATCTAAATTACCAAAAGATAAATCTGATTACAAAGTATTCACGATAATTAGAGAACCTGTAACCAGAATTGCTGCTGGTATCATAGAAACACTAATCAGGCATGAAACGGTACAAGAACTTAAAGACCTAAAGAAGATTAAGAACCCAATAGATAGGGTTAGAACTTTCTTAGGTAAAGGGTTCATAGACGTTCACACAGCACCACAAGTTGCATTCCTATCTGATAAAGATGGTAACGATTTCAGAATCGATAGGATGTTATTATTTGATAACCTTGAGCAAGAATTCAATGATATGTGTAAAGATTACAGTATTAATAGAAAGTTATTGCATCTTAATAAAAAAATGGGTATATTTGGAGAAGGGAAAAATCATATTGTTAGAATCCTTCAGACGGTTCCTGATATAAACAAGATGGTGAGGGAGATGTATAAGGAAGACATTGAACTATATAATAGAGTATTACATGAAGAAACAACGTAAAATATTAGTCACAGGTGGTCGTGGCATGGTAGGTAAACACCTACAGGAAATGTTACCTAAAGCCGTTTATGTAAACAGCGCAGATTGTGATTTAACAAGCTACTCAGAGACTAACCTGTTATTCTTAACTCACAAGCCTGATGTGGTAATACATTTAGCTGCTAGGGTTGGTGGCATCATTGATAATATTAATCGACCTTGTGATTATTTCGAAGATAACATCCTAATGAATACCAATATGGTCAACCTATCTAGACTTCATGGTGTTGACCAATTTATTGGCATGTTATCAACGTGCATCTATCCCGACTTGGTACATAAGTACCCAATGACTGAGGATATGCTACACATGGGTGCACCAACGAAGACCAACTTTTCATATGGTTACGCTAAGAGATGTCTGGCAGTTCATATTGATGCGTGTAACGAACAATTCGGCACCAAGTATCAATACCTAACACCATGTAACCTATACGGTGAACATGACAAGTGGGGTAAGAATAGCCACTTTGTTGCTGCGTTGGTGAAGAAGATTATTTCGGCTCATAATAGCGGTGAACATGAAGTGAAATTATTCGGAACTGGGGAACCATTGCGACAATTTATGTATGCTGGCGACTTAGCTGAAGTTATTAAGTGGTTGGTCGATAGAGATATTAGAACTAGTTTTAATGTAGCAACCAAAGAAAATTATTCAATCGCTGAAATCGCTGATATCGCTTTAGAGGTTTTTAAGATGTTAACTAAGACAAGTGTAACTAACTTCACATTCGACCCTAAGAAGCCAGATGGTCAATACAGGAAAGATGTATCTATTAAGAAGCTCCTAACGGTGTTACCACACTTTGAGGCTACCAACTTATATGCTGGACTATCAAAGACATTCCAGAGCATACTTAAAGAACAATTACCAATATGATTAAATTAGCAAGCGACACAATAAATAGAGCCGATATTGATGCTCTATGTGAGTGGTTACAACAAGACCCGACACCGAGACTTACCAAAGGTGAGTTAACCGTTGAGTTGGAACATAAATGGGCGAATAAGATTGGAACCAAGCATAGCGTTTTCGTGAACTCTGGGTCATCAGCAATCCTATTGTTATTGGCTACCTTGAAGGAGCTTAAGAAACTGAAGAACGATAAGATTGTGGTACCAGCATTGAGTTGGTTAACCGATGTTTCCTCCCCGATGTTATTGGGTATGACACCAATACTATGCGACTCCAACGATGAAGACCTATCAGTGGATTTGGATATGTTGGAAGATATATTCAAGACTGACAGTCCAGCCGCATTTATGGGTGTATCCGTATTAGGGTTGGTGCCTGATGTGAATAGTATTAAAACTCTGTGTGATAAATATGATGTTATCTATTTAGAGGATAACTGTGAATCCATGGGTTCTAAAACAGGTGATGAATACTTAGGTACCTTTGGGTTAGCTTCGGTATTCTCGATGTATTACGGTCATCACCTATCAACCATTGAAGGTGGGTTCATTAACACTAACGATACTTCATTGTATCATGGGTTACTTATGATGCGTAGCCATGGGTGGGATAGAGACCTACCTAAGAGTAGGCAACAGGAATTAAGGGCTGACTTTGGTGTCGATGAGTTCCAAGGTCTATATACGTTCTATATGGCTGGGATGAATGTGAGGTCAACTGACCTACAGGCATTCTTGGGTATCAGAGCCATTGATAAATTGGATGAATACGCTGAAGCCAGATTCAAAAACTTCACCTTGTATAATTCAATGATTCAGTGTAATGAGTTGAATATAGTCCAAGAGGATTGGGATTATACTTCCAACTTTGCGTACCCAGTCATCAATGAACACAGGAATAACATTGTAGACGAACTACGTGAGGCTAACATTGAGTGTAGACCACTGATAGCTGGTAACATGGCAAATAAGCCATTCTGGAAGGTGAAGTATGAAACACCTTCATTACCGCTATGCGAGAGAATCGATGAGTTCGGATTCTACCTACCAAATCATCAGGATTTGACTACTGAGGAAATAAAGAAAGTTTGTAATATCGTAAATTCATATGGAAAGAAACGTAGCACTAATAACGGGAATTAACGGTCAGGATGGTTCATATCTTGCCGAGTTCTTATTGGAGAAAGGATATGAGGTTTGGGGAATAGTTAAACGAAATTCCGTATCTGAGAATCAGACAGCCAGAATAGACCATATCATGGATAAACTCAAATTAGAGTATGCTGATATGACCGATATGGCGTCACTGATTAAAGTCTTGGATAAAGCCAAGCCAACTGAGATTTATAACTTAGCAGCGCAGTCGCATGTAAGGATTAGCTTCGACCAACCGATGTATACGGCTAACGCCACAGGATTGGGTGTTCTGAACCTCTTAGAGGCTATTAGAATCGCTTGCCCTGACGCAAAGATGTACCAAGCCTCATCAAGTGAGATGTTCGGTAATAACATAGACCCTGACGGTTTCCAGAGGGAAACAACGCCATTGAACCCAGTAAGCCCTTACGGGTGTGCGAAGGTGTACGGGTATAATATCTGTAGAAACTACAGAAACTCATATGGTATGTTTGTAGCCAATGGTATCTTATTCAACCATGAATCACCAAGACGTGGCATTAACTTTGTAACCAATAAGGTGGTTAAGATTGCAGTTGAAATAAGCATGGGTATGACCGATGAATTAGTGTTGGGTAACTTAGATGCCACAAGGGATTGGGGACACGCTAAGGACTACGTTAAAGCTATGTGGTTGATTCTCCAACAAGATGAACCAGACGACTTCGTATGCGCCACAGGAATATCACATTCGGTGAAAGACCTAGTAGTGTACGTATTTGAATCGTTAGGGTTGGATTGGGAAGATTATGTACAGTGTGATTCTAAGTTTTTAAGACCAGAGGAATTGAGAGACCTTAAAGGTGATAGTATCAAAGCTAAAGAGAAATTAGGGTGGGAACACGAATATGACTTCGAATCCATGTTGGATGAGATGATTGAATATTGGGTGAATTTATACACTTCTCAGCTTTAATGAATATTTATTAGAAAGTTACAATGCATGGCAAAAGTGAACGGGAAAAGCGCTAAAAACGCAGAATACAAAGAGAGTGACTTCGGGTCGATAGTAAACAAACTCCTACCTTCAAGATTTAGACTTAAGTGTAAGAATGTGGCTCAGAAGGAGTTTTCAAGATTAATTACAGAGAAAGAAATTATAATTGCAGCAGGTCCTGCTGGAACTGGAAAGTCCTACGTGTCTATCGCCAGAGCGATTGAGTTACTACAGAACTCAACCAATTCATATAAGAAGATTATCATATCCAAACCAGCAGTAGAAGCTGATGAGAAATTAGGATTTACACCTGGAACTGTACGTGAGAAATTGGAGCCATATTTGGCTTCCTCTCTGGATATCGTGGATAAGATAATGGGTAAGGCTAACAGGAAGAAGTTAGAAGAGAACGATTACCTATTGATACAAGCATTGGGATTCATCAGAGGTAAGACCTTGGATAACTCAATCATTATCATAGAAGAGGCTCAGAACCTTTCACCAAAACAATGTCAAACCCTTTTAAGTCGAATTGGTTACGGTAGTAAGATGATTATCTCTGGTGACCTTGACCAATCGGATAGGTATAATGATGTGCGACAAAGCGGTCTGTTCGACCTATTCGCCAGACATAGGAAAGTATCTGAGGTTGGATTCTACGAGTTCAAACATTCGGATATTGTGCGAAACCCACTTATCGGTAAGTTATTGAATAACTACCCTAAGCAAGAGATTCCAGACCTATCCGATATTAAACCTAAACCATCTGGAATCACATTACCAAAGGTTGACCCTGAGAAAGTTATAAAAACTCGACCAGTATTAGAACCTGAATATATGGCTGAGGAAAGCATATTTCAACGTCTAAATAAAGTTTTTTCAGAAAAATTTACTTGGTAACTTTACTTTAGCCCTTCTCGTTCCTATTCTTGTTGTATGAAGATAGGAATAACATTAGATGAGGTCATAAGAGACTTCTTGGGTCACCTGACATACACGTTGGATAAGTACCGTGGGAAGACCCATGACATATCATTCAGTACGGTAACCGAGTTCGACTTGGTGAAGTATTTTGAGTTTGACTCTAAGAAAGAAATGTATGAGATGTTCTATGAAGAATCATCTCTGGAACTATTTGGTCATCCTGACCATTTACACGACAATATCATGAGCACTTTGAACATATTCAATATGGATATGGTAGATGAGGAAGAAGGTATTGAAGTAATGATAATCAGTAGGGCTGTGGGTAGAGCAATACCAGCCACTTACTTCTTTTTATCCAAGCTGGAATGTGAAATTCCAGAAATCAAATTCGTAAATGAATATGAGGATATGTGGAACCACGTGGACGTATTGGTAACCGCCAATCCAATAGCTATGGATTCAAAACCAGATGGTAAGGTTACGGTCAAGATTGACGCCTCCTATAACCATAATACTGACGCAGATTTCGCTTACCCAACGTTGATGGAATTCATTGATGCTACGGACGTTCACGAAACAATTTTTAACAGTGTAGAGATATGAGATACGTAATAGATTTTAATAAGATAAATCAACTGGTAACGATACCAGCCAAAACTGGTAAATTGGTTGAAAAAGATATTGTGACGGATAGTGTCGGTAGTAAAACAATAACACACAGAGAGTACGAACGGGTTGAGACATTGGATGGTACCAAGTATGAGATGATTAATAAATTATTGGACATACTATTACTGACTGAGGCTAACACCAAAGAAGGTCTGGAACAGATGTTAACCGAATCATACTTTGGGTATAGGTTAGCTTTTGAGACGCTAGAAGATTTAGAAATAATAAAATACATAGAAGACGAAGATTAAAATATGGAAAATCAAGAACAACAAGAAGAAAAGAAAGGTCAATCACTGGAAACGATTGTGGCGGACCTAAAAAACAAGGAGAGTAATTTTTACTTCTTCTGTTTAGACACCAAAGGTAACCCAACTGCTGGTATTGCTAACATCTACGAACACGTAAAGGTGCTAGGTGAATTGGGATATAAGACCCACATCATTCATGAACATGATGATTATAAATTAAGGCGTGGGGAAGATGGTTCCATGGGTCTAGCTGATTGGTTAGGTGAAGAGTATGCTGAGTTATCTCACATCTCAATTCAAAGCCAGAAGTTACAAGTTAAACCATGTGATTTCATTATCATTCCAGAGATATTCTCAAATATCATGGAACAAGTGAAGGAATTCCCATGTAAGAAAGTGGTATTCAGTCAAAGCCCATCCTACTTATTGGAGCTATTGGGTCTTGGTAAGAGATGGAACACTGATTATGGTTTCCATGATGCTATCACAACTAGCGAAAGACAAGCACAATATCTTAGGTCACTATTCCCATCACTTAATACGATGGTGGTACCAGTGAGTATCCCAGAGTATTTCAAACCAAGTGATAAGCCTAAGAAGCCTACCGTAACTATTCTATGTAGAGACAACGGTCAAGCGGCTAAAATCGCTAAAGCGTTTTACTTGCAGTACCCAGTATACAAGTGGGTGACCTTCAGGGAGATGAGAGGTTTATCCCGTAAAGCATTTGCTGATGAATTATCAACAGCATGTTTAGCGGTATGGATTGATGATACTGCTGGATTCGGTACCTTCCCACTGGAAGCATTCGAATGTGATGTGCCAGTAGTAGGTAAGATGCCAGAGTTCATTCCAGAATGGATGGAAACAACGGATGCCGACAACCAACCAACGATTAAGAATAACGGGGTGTGGACTAACACTCAACATGCGATACCAGAAATGATTGCAACATATATGAAGTTGTGGTTGGAGGATAACGTACCTTCTGAGATATTGGAAAATATGGAAGAAAGTAAAGGTGCTTATACGCCAGATGCCCAGAGGGTCAAAATCGAAGAGGTTTATGGCAAACTGGTATCTAATAGGATTGAGGAAATCGAAACCCTACAGAATGATAATAAGAAAGCTGCTGAAGAAGCTGCTAAAACAAATTAAAAAGAAAGATAATGGCAAACAAGAAAAAAGAGACATTTGATGTAACGGTTATTTTACCAGTACATGAATTGAACGAAACAACTACAACATTGTTGAAGCAAGCTATTGCGAGTGTTGGACTACAAGAGGTCGCACCCGAAGCAGTATTCATAGTAGTACCTAAAGGTAGCGAAATCGTTAAGACGGTTAAAGGTATGGTACCAAAGAGTATGCTCAAATATACCGTATTGGAAAATGATGGTGAGACGGATTTCTGTTCTCAGGTCAACTTCGGAATTGAGGCTACTGAAACCGAATGGTTCTCCATCCTAGAATATGATGACGAGTACTCTAAGATTTGGTTTAAGAACGTAGCGACATACGTGAAAGCGTACCCAGATGTTGGCATCTTTATGCCAATGATTGTGGATGTCAATGAGGAAGGTCAATACATGGGTGGAACCAACGAAGCGGTATGGGCTAATCAATTCTCAGATGAGATGGGATTACTTGATACTGATGCGTTGTTGAGATATCAGAATTTCAATACCGATGGGGTTGTTATGAAGAAAGAGGTTATTGATGATTTCGGTGGCTTCAAACCTTCAATCAAGCTGACCTTCATTTACGAGTTCCTATTGAGGATGACACATAGTGGTATTAAGACCATGGTTATCCCGAAGATTGGATACAAACACGTAAACCTAAGAGAAGGTTCGTTATTCCACACCTACAGAGAGGAAATGGACGATGTGGAATCCAGATGGTGGATGAACAAAGCCAAGAAAGAGTATTTCTGGAATGAAGACCGTAAAATAATATACGAAAAGGCAGAAACTGACTAATGGCTAAGAGAGGACGAAAAAGGAAAAATGAGCATTATTTCGGTCCTGACCAAGAAGAAGCAGTATTGCGATACATAGAGTGTGACGACCAAATGGAACGGACACGCATCTACAACGAACATCTCAGAGAACCACTTTATAAAATGGTGGAATACATCATTAAGACGTACAAGCTTTACAGAAAAGGTCTAACATTCGAACAACAACACATGGATGCGTTGGGTGATGTTATGATGAAAGCGGATAAATTTGATGGTGGGAGAGGCAAGAAAGCTTATTCTTATTACGGAACGATTATTAAGAGGTACGTGCTGGGGCAAGTCCAGAACGAAGATAAGAATATGAAAAAGTATTCATCGTTCGATGATGTGAGTTCGTTCTTGGAAACACAGGATGATTACCAGTACGAGATTAAGAATCATGATGATTTCACCGTTGACAAGTTCATGGCGAAACTCATCCAAGAGATTAAGGTTGAGTTAGATGAGGGTGAGGATACTGGTAAAAAGAAACTCAGTGAGAATGAACGTCTGGTGGGATACGCTCTGATTGATATCCTGAATGATTGGGAGACCATCTTAGCTCATGTAAACACAGGAAGTAAGTATAATAAAATAGCGATACTTGAGACCATGAGAAACCATACTGGTCTAACCACCAAGGATATCAGACTGGCAATGAGACGCTTTAAAGGGTTATATGACATATTGAAAATAAAGGGGTTAGACGAAGGTATATACTGAAAATTGTAATTTCTTTGATATTTATTAGTATAACACTAAACTAAAAACGTGAATTATGCCAAGAAGAAAGAAACAAGTAGTTAAGGTTAATAACCTACTAAGCCTAGAAGGTGTACTACAGGAAGTTTATAATGAAGCCTGTAATAACATTAAGTCAGCACAGAGTGGAATCAATGAGATAACCCTTGTGGCTGAACCAACTGACGTGGACGACCACGCAAAGATAGCCAAAGCTAAAACAGATTTCCTAAAAACCAAAACGGATAACGTTAAGATTAAACTGGAAGTAAGTAAATTACAGAACGATAGTCTTAAACATGCTGGTGACCTAAAACCAGAACTACATTCTGGTGCCGATGTAGCTGTCACCAAAGAACATTTCAAGAATATACGTGAAATGATTGAGAATAGTAAAGATGACGAAGATATTGAAGACTAATGGCGATAGTAGACCAAAAAGAGAAAGTCTTCGGGAAGATTGGTGCTTTACGTACCCTTACCGATGATTTCCCCACATTAAAACTAAATAACTCATTCCCATCAATTGATAATGGTGGAAGTGCGCTAGATTTCCTCGTTGACCTAATTAAGTCGCTAGTGGGATTCGAAGAGCTTAGAGATACTTTAGTTGATGTTCTAGTCTACGCAACCTCAGAAGCGGAGATAGTCGTTAAGGACGCCTTAAAAGTGGAATTAAAGGGTCTTGTGGCTTGTGGTATAGACCCAAGCTTACCAGATTGGTTCCAAAACAATGGTGCTGGTCTTGAAATACAAGTCAAGAAGTTGGATTTCCTCAGCATTATGAAGATTAACCCAATAACACCAGCAGGTGGATTATTATTTGATGATGTTGGTGACCAACTAACTTCAACCGATTACAACACATACCTGTATTATACAATCCAAGAGGATGATATAAACACCCCGATAATGTGGTCAGACCCTAATACGGGTGAAGACATATTAGAATCAGCGTTTGGTCAAAACACATTGTCTGAACCAAACTCAGTAGTATTCAGGGCGGCACCTAATATAACCAACCTAACTGACCTTAATAATAAGTTCGTGGATAGCATTCAATTATTCGCTTCAGAAGACCTGATAATCAACATCATTGATACCTTATTTGGTACGATTGCGGTACAGGGAGATGTGAATAAGTCTGAAGCTGAATTGGAGATGGAAGGGCAAATAGAGACCATAGTAAATTGTATCATCAATGCTGATGAGGATAGTGTGGTGGATAATAGCTTTTTTGAATTCTCCAACGTACAAATCCAAAACATAAAGGAAAAAGCCATCAATCGAAAGAATGGTGTAAGACAACTTAAGACCTGTGGGGATGTAGACGTATCGATGCCGATAGAACACCTAATAGACCTTAAAACTAAAATGTCTGGTCTAACACAATCCCAATTGGTTGAACAAAAAGATATCGTATCAGCCAGCATAGACGATATGGCACGTGAAACTGCCGACCAAGGTGCTGATGACCCAGTAGATGTATACTCAGTAGAATTAAGTTTCATTGGATTAATGTTCGAGACATTGATTAAGTCGATTGTGAGTATGATACTAAGTCCTAAAGTGATAACTGTATTCTTAATCAATTACATGATTGTGTACGGTAACGGTAACTCATACATTGACCCTGTGGATTTCTTGAAGCAGAATAAGACATTATTGGAGAATATGGTGAAACGTATCAGAGACCTACTTATAAACGCCCTATTGGATAAAGTATTAAGTTTCATAATGAAACTGGTTGCAGCTAATGTGGTCGCAATGGGTAAAGAACAAGCTAACGCTCAATTAGCGGTATTACTTAGTCTTACGGGAATTCCCCAAGACGTTATTAGAATGATGAGAGAAAACAGCCCAATACAAATATAATCATGGCAGAAACATGTAGAAGTACACAGAAGGTAGGCGTAGCTAAAGATAGCAAAAGTTCGATGTCTAATATCCTTAAGATAATATTAGCAGCATTTTCAATGATGAAGCCGCCAGCAACGTCATTACCACCACCATTAGTTATGATTGGTAGTAAGATGCGACCTGGACTTTCAGCACGAGATATATCTGCCAGAGTGATATCAAGATTTTCTGAATCCGATGCAGTCGGTGGAGAAATATTCAAAGAAGGTAATAATGTGATGACCGCTTTAGAGGTTATCAGAATGGAAGAAGTAGTTAATGCAATACAGACGGAAATGAAGATTTCCAGCGCTATAGACCCAGGTAGTATTCTGGTTCAAACCAACGGTGTTGGGTATGCTGGATTCCCAGTTACCAGCGTGGGTACAAACCCAAGTATTGTAAGTAGTAATGGAGTAGCACAGTAATGGAAAAATTAGAAGACAAATCAAATAGTGATTTGGAGATGGCTAAAAAATCTCTGATGAACGAATACGAGACCCTTAAGAATAAAATGCTAAAGGATTGTGATAAGCTAGATGAACTGGCAGCACGTTACGGTAAAGCGACTAGAATATTGAATAGTAGAAATGTCTAATCCAAAATATACATTCGGACAACCAAGTGAATTCAATAAGCAATTCAACGATATGGGTATTCAACTCGGTATCGTTAAAGTTGTTGGTCAAGTGGCACCCAATACCAGTGATGAGGTAAAACGCAAATCTGATGCAAGGTTCAACGCTGACCCAACAATAATTCGTTGCAGTATACCTGGAGCTAATTGGGATACCAATATAGCCGATGGTGACCTGACCAATTGTTTTCCACTAATGCCAAGTCACTTGAATGTGGTACCAAAAGTTAATGAGGTGGTATTCATATTCACCTTCAATGATGGTACCAAGTATGCTGATAGGTTCTACATAGGTCCCATTATTTCCAGCCCATTGAGGTTGAAAGAGGATACTATTGAAACAACTGGTTTGGCTAGTTTAAGTGTTTCCCCTGTAACCCCTAATGTGAACATAGATACATTGGTGGACGCTAAAGGGGTCTTTCCTGATTATGACGATATCGCATTACAGGGTAGAGATAATGCTGACCTCATTCTAAAGGAGAATGAAGTATTCTTACGTGCTGGTCAACACGTATTAGATAATAATAAGATATTCAATAAGACTAATCCAGCATACATTCAACTTAAGTTCGATGCTAAGTTGAAGGAGAGTGAGAACAGAAGTAGTAAGCCAGAATTCGGTAGCGTTGCCAACGTGGTAGCCAATAAGATTAATCTACTTACACATAAGGATGGTGCACCTAGGTTCACGTTAACAAACCAAGATGATTATATTTCTGAAGAAGAGTTATTGAAAATATTGGATGAGGCTCACCCATTGGTGTTTGGTGACACCTTATTAGAATACATGAAAAAGTTGGAAATGGCACTCATGAATCATATACATAGATTTCCAGGTCTTAAACCTAGCGCTATTGATGGTGAGAACTTCATAGTCGAATACTTGGAGTACCCTACGGAGACTATATTATCCAAGAATGTTAAGGTGAATTAATCAACTTTACGCTATATTTACTTATAAAGCAAAATGGTACTAAGAACTTATTTCGATAGAAACAATACAATCATTCTAGATAGCTATACCAATACGGGGTTAAATCCTGTAACGGAATTGTACTATGGTGGTGGTACTGGAAGTACCCATACACAACAATACACTAGATTCCTATTCCATTTTGATGTTTCAAGATTACAGACCGCCTACAGTGGTGGCACATACCCAGACTTAACCAAGATGACACATACGTTACGTATGATTAATACTGGTTGTTTGGATAAATCAATGTTGGGTGAAAAGAACTGTGATGGTAAAGACCGAGCAGCTTCATTCGACCTTATCCTATTCCCTATAACTCAAGACTGGGTTGAAGGTAACGGATATGATTATTCAGACTGTACGTTTACTGCTGGACAACCAGCATACAATGCAGTTCCATCTAACTGGTACTCAGCTACTACGTTAGGACAATGGGCTGAATCTGGGGTTGTTACGGGAGCCACAAGCGGTATCACCATTCAAACTCAAAATTTCCCACTAGGAAATGAAAATATTGATATGGATATCACTTCATTTGTTAATGGTCTAATAACTGGTGCAACCAATAATGGTTTAGCTCTGGCGTTTCAAAAAGAATATGAAGAATTAGTAACCTACAACTACCAATATGTGGGGTTCTTCACTAACCACACTCAGAGCATATACGAACCATATGTTGAAACCATTTATTCCGACCACATTACTGATGATAGACACGATTTTTACCTTGATAAAGATAATAAACTATACTTATACGTTAACCTTGGTGGTACACCTACTAATCTTGATGCTCTACCGACAGTCCAAGTCTTAGACCAAGATGGTGGATTATATTCAGCTTATACCTCAAGTGCCGTTACGCACGTTACAAAGGGTGTTTACAGCATCGATATAAATGTACCCACAACAAGTACTGCGGTGGATTGTGTGATGTTTAATGACGTTTGGTCAGGAGTTACCATTAACGGTATCAGTAGACCTAATATAACGCTTGATTTCGCCCTTAAAACTGCTGATGACTGGTACAACATAGGTGATGCTGCTGGGCTACCTAAAAAGACTGGTATCGTAGCTGCTGGTATCAACAGAGGTGAGAAGATTAAGAGAGGTGACGTTAGAAAAGTAACGGTACAAACAAAGATTCCTTATACCGTAAACCAAGAGCAAAAAATGGACGATGTTCAATACCGTCTATATGCGAAGGAAGGTATAAATGAACTTACAATTATCGACTTCCAACCATTGGAAATGGCTAACAATCATAACTATTTCTTGATTGATACAGCCAGTCTAATACCATCTGAATATTTTGTTGATATAAAGGCGACTACCAATCTGGAAGTCAACACGTTAAAGGAAGTATTATACTTCAGCATTGTTTCTCAAAGTGAACTCAGAGATAGCCAATGAGTGATAGGATAGCAAATAGTTTGCGGTATGAATTAGATACACAAAGTAACAATCAAGCATTATCTGATGTCATTGGTGGTAAGAAGTTAGCTTCTATAGTCACCCAATTAGGTATACACGAGTTACAGGCGTTATATGACGCTCACAGGATACGTTTCATGCTCATGAAAAAACTCCCTGATGATACCTTTGAGGCTATAATATTCAACCATCTAAAAGGTGAACCAGACGCCATCAAATTAGCTAAGAATTATAGAAAAACTGGATTAGTTTTACCAAAAACTTGACTTTTTCTTAGTTTTCACTATATTTATAAACAGAGTTAAGCAATATCTCAGTCTAACGTCTATATGGCGTAAGAATTATCCTAGGTGGTAATGATTTGATTGGGAGCTAATAACAAGACGTATTAAAACTTAAACAAAATGTCACACACAAACTCACGTGGGGAAGCTATACCCACTGTCAATGTAGCTATCAACAAGAGTAGACTAAAGTCGTACTCAAAAGACGGTAAACCAACCTTTTATTTAAAGAACGGAACAGAATTCCAGATTGAGGTATTTAACCCAACATCTGAAATGATATCTGCTCGTATCTCCCTGAACGGTAAGCGTATAGGGCAAGGTGGTTTAGTATTACGACCAGGAGAACGAGTGTTCTTAGACCGATACATCGATATTCCTAAGAAGTTCAGATTTGAAACCTATGAGGTGAATAATACATCTGAAGTGCGTAAGGCTATCGAAAGTAATGGTGACCTGAAGGTTACATTCCATAAGGAATATGTGGAGCCTAATTATAACCATTTTAATTACGACCTACCATTACTAAATGATTGGGATTATTACAAGAGAAACCAACCATGGACTTCTCCAAGTACTGACCCTAATCCGTACACCTTTTTTGGTGCAACGAGTGTAGGTGCATCAACATCCAACTTACGTGGTTCTGACTTTTTAAATTCAGGTACAGTTGGTTCTGCTGGTACGAATAGTGCTGGTTACTGTGGTTCTATTACCAATACCCTTGGTATGGCATCTATGGATAGTCTAGGTGAAATGAATCTGAGCGCATCAATGGGTCAAGACCTTAAACGTTCATTCGTGGATACCAATGCGAGTAATCCTCTAAGAAGGTTGAGTGTTAAGAAGTCTAAGAAGGTTGAAACTGGTCGGGTTGAAGAGGGTTCACATTCTTCACAGAAGTTCACTCAGATAACCAAGACGTTCATTGAAATCCCTTTCCAGACGTATGAATTTAACTTGTTGCCAGAGTCTACCAAGGCTATAACAACGAGTGAGTTGAACAAGAGACGATACTGTCACAACTGTGGTAGTAAGTCCAAGACCAACTACAAATTCTGCCCTAATTGCGGTAGTAAAGCGTAAGTATTATAACAAAAAATTGCCAGTAACTTGTTTTACTGGCTTTTTTTTGGTATATTTGTACCATGAGAAACGAAGATTATGATTTCATATACCATTTTAACACCGAATGTACCACACCATCAAGAAAGGTTGCCGCTATGACCATATCGTCAGTTGCATCTTATTTTAATGGTGAGAAGGGTGATTATGTTACCGCCAAAACAAGAATAGAGGCGCGAGACTTGCTAAAAGCTAAACTAGATGGAATTGACTAACGAAGAGATAATGAAGATGTGGATTGGTGCATCTGCCAGTGATGACGACTGTTTAACGGAAGTCAGACGAATGGTATACACCACACCAAACGATGGAGACTTAGGTGCCACCATTAGAAAATTCATCGAAGTTCAATTCGGTTTAAGCGTACCTTTGATACTGAAAGGTGAAAGAGTTATGGTAACGCACAACTACTTAGAAGGGGCACCTGAATATGAAGTAATCGCCAGAGGTGATTCAGTTAGGAGTCTTGAATTAAAGGAGACTTCTTTCACCTTCCTACATGGTGGTGATATGATGATGATTGCCAAATATGATTACGAAAACGAAAAGTGGATATCAACGTAAGTACACAAGTGGGATGTTATTCTATGCAACCTACCCAATAACATCTCATTTGTTGTACATAATCTATATAGATAATGATTAACGTACCAAGTAGTATTTTACACAATAGTGGTCTTATGATAAATATTAGAGACCTGATTGAGAGGTTCCCAAATGATACAGACCTAGGTCGTAGGATACGTAAACTGGTGGCTGAAAAAGACCACAGTTTCGCTCACAGACCACAAGGAAACGAATTCGATAAGAAACCTGAAAAAGATGACTAGTTTAGAAGAAGCGGAAGTGGGTGATATCACACCGAATGGTTACGAGATAGTTGAAATAAATACCAAGCGTGTTTATAAGATGCGCAAACGTATAACCATCAAGAAAGATGTATACCATAAACAATATGCTGGAAAGAGTGGTTACCAATACTGGGACACATCTGGTGTTGGACGATGGATTGAACTAGATGATTTTCCAGACAAACAACTTAGGTTTAGAGATATTGAAGTAGCATACTAACTATGTGTGAATTCCACAAAGAAAAGGTTGAGTTGGCGCTTCTCACCAAAGAACGCTTAACAGAGCAACTAGAAAAGGTTGATACTTTGATTAAAACCTTACAAGATGAATGTGAACACGTTGACGAGAATGGCGAAAGTTCAATAATTCCTGTACCTCTGAATTTTGACCCACGTCTCGATATGTGGCATGTAAATATGTGTACCATATGTTCAGAGATACAACAACGATATGAACCAATAACCGAGAAAGTGTGAGTAGAATAACAGATGTAGATATTGTTATAGGTGGTAGATACGAATACGAACCAGTAGACGAAGAAATACGATACATTACTATCACTGATATCTATTTCAATGGGTATGTGTTCGTCATGAAAGTCAAATATGATGATGGTACTACTGGTGAGGTAAGTGAGATATTCCACGTAAGAAGCTAAGACCAAAAAAGGTTACCCACCAATAGGGTTGATATCGGTGACAACATTATCACCCCACAAACAACCAGAGGCAACATCCCAACCGTAATACCACATCATATTCATTCTAGCCTCATAAATATAAGGGCTTATTTCAATACCGCCATATTTTGCTGCCACCATATCCCAACGTATTTGAGTAAACCTCTCACCATCACCATATAAGTTCTCAAATTGTTGCAGGTCTTGGAGATTAGAGAGTTTTAAGATTTTCGACTCATCTATACTTAAGGCGAAAGCGTTTTCACCTTCCCAATCGGGCATCTCACTTCTAACCCAGTCTATCCATTCGGTACCTATGGCGTACCATAAGCCTGTTGGTTTTGCAAACGCCTTATCTGATTGTTGTGTTGGGGCATAAGTAAGAGTGCCATCACCACGTTTAGGTGACATGGTAATCCTAGCGTTAGGGTAATCACGCTTAATCAATTCATATACATCATCAGATACTTCATGTAGGGCTAATGCTTCCCTAAGTGAGATTTTAATATCGCTTTTCATGTATATAAATATGAAACTATAAGACAAAAGAAAAGGCTACCATATGGTAGCCTTTTCTTATTATCATTATCTGAATGAGAGATTATCTCAATTCGTTGATGTTGAATGTTGGCACTCCGTCCACACGAACTCCACCGTAGAACCTGTTATTAACAGACTTCTTAGCGTATCTCGTCATGATACCCTTCACTGGTGCGAAGTTGAACGGGTTGTACATTGTAGGAGTAAGTTGCATTGGCACGTATGGTGCGTAGATGTAACCTGTATCCAACAGTGACTTACCTTTGTGACCGATAATCATTGACCAAGATGGAGCATAAGGGTCACGATACACTTGGTAACGTCCTCCTAGTGAACCGATTCTCTCGATACCCATGTTATATTGGTCTTGCTCTGGACTTGCGTCAGAAACGTGGAAGTACTCTAGGTCATCAAAGATTGCTGAAATTTCAGACGATACTACGATGAAGTTTGCACCACCACGTAGAGTTGACTTGTGAATTTGAGCAGAGATTTGGTTAACCTTAGTAATTAACGTTTGGTTCCAGTCTTTTTGTGTGTAAGCATTAGATGCTTGACTTGACTTTCTCCATCCCGTGTAATCCCAACGTGATTGCCATGCGCCTACTTTTCTTAGGTCTCTAAGAATTTCACGGTCAATTTCAGAAGCAATTTGCTCAGAAAGTAACGCAGTCAATTCCGCTTCAGCGTCAATGTTGTGGAATGCACTAACATCTTGCGCAAGCTCTGGAGACCAAGTAGCTCTTAATTTTCTTTCTTCAACAGAAACAACAACCTCATCAAGTGTGAAGCTTACTTCTCCCATTTCAGTTTCGAACTCAAGACTTGCGTATTCAGCCCATGCAACGTTGAAAGTTGCAGCAGATAATCCTGTGAAACCTGAAGCCCCTACGTATCCATCAAATGTTGATGTACCAGCAGCAGTTACAGGGTGAGTTAAATCACATCCCAAGAAGATATCACCATTTGCATCACAAATGTTATCATATCCTACGATACCACTACCATATCTTTGTGTTACCACTCGGAAAGGTACAGAACCACCGTTTGCAATAATTGGGTCAGCATCTGGGTCAAGAATTGCAACACCATTGTTAATAACAGTAAGTGACGCCAAGAATGACTCAGTGTCCATTGGGTGTCCATCAGGACCAGTCAATCGACCTTTATCTAGGTCTGGGTTTGCCGCGAAACCAGATACACGAATAATCGCTTCTCTTACAGTTCCGTCAGTAGCTGCTGGCAATGCACCAACAGTATTAGAGAAATCTCCGTTTGCATCAAGCAAAACGGCAGACAATGTACCTACTCTAATAGTCAACGTACCTTTTGAGTTATCAAAAAGACCATCGTTGTAGAAAAGGTCATATAGGTTTTTACCCATCATTGGTGTAACAGCACAACCTGCAACAGCATTTACACAATCAGGTAATCCGTCTACTGCCATAGATGTATGTGCAGAGAATTGGCTTCCTGGAACAATTGCTTCACCATTATAGTTACTACCAGGCTGGTTAGCAGCGTCAACACGGCTAGATGTTTGTGGTATAAAGAAGAACAATTTACCAATTGGTAAGTTCATCGCTTGTACACTAACGATATCATTCGCTAGCAATTTTGAGAATACCCTTCTTACGATAGGGAAAACTACAGTCTCAAAAGAACCTGAAGATGTTGCATTAGTTGATTCGGTAATCAAGCTACCAGCTTGGTTCTCGTACAACTGAGCCATATTCTCCTTAATGTGTCCTTCCAATCCAGCAAGGAAACCAGTGGAATCCCATTTATCTTGTACTTTCTTTCTCACGTCTTTCATGTGGTTTAGTCCGATGTTTCCGACTGTACCTGTATTTAATAAGTGTGACATATTTTTAAGTTTTAGTTTGTCTAGTTATTTTTTAATTTATTTTCCGATTTTTTCTACTCGTCCCATCAATTCGTTGATACGTGCAGTCTCTTTGTCAACATAAGTTGTTTGCTCATTAAGTGATGAGGAACCTGTCGATACCGTCCTGTCAAGGTTTACACCTTCAAATAAAGGAGTTCTACTTGTTAGGTCAGAAGCAAGCTTATTATAAAGCTGCTTAGATTCTTTCAATGACTTAACTTCATTATCAAATCTTGTGATAATGTTTTTCTTTTCATCTTTAGTGGTAATATTCTCCATAAAGAGTTTAACAACATGTGTTAAGTTTGAGTTGAACACCACTGTCTCAGCCAACATCTTCTTGTACTCAACCAGCTTCTTATTGAATGCTGCGTTTTGTTCTTTCAGTTTGTTTGCTTCACTGACTAAATTTTGGTATTCTGTAGATTCATTTGTATTGTTAGATACTGTTACATTTCCATCTTTTTTGTTGTTGGCTACACCACCAGCACCTTTGATGCTTGTACGGTCTTCACCACCTTTGTAAACGACACTTTGTCTTTTACCTACTGGAATTTGCTCGTCTAACGCCTCTTCACCTTCTACGACTTCTTCTTCAGCAATCTCTCCTTCAACAACCTCATCTTCGCCTTCCATTACATGGTCACCGTGTGCTGCTTCTGAACTACCACCATTTCCTTCGATTTTTTCTTCGCCTGGATTTGCTGTAGCATTAGTTTTTGCTGTTGGGTCAGTCTTTCCGTCTGCTCCCATAACGTGTTCTGCGTGAGCATCACCTGAACCATTCTTAGCTTCTTGTTCTCCAAATCCACCTTCAAGGTTATCCCCCGTTAGGTCTGCTGGCAATTCTTTAGAAGTCTGTGAGTCTATATCACCTGAATTAGGTGGCGTAGTTTCCTTCATGTGGTCATGATGAGCACCTTCGCTCTCGTTAATTTCGACTTCGTACACAACGTCATCTTCTTTCTTGCAACCGTCTTCGATTCCAATTTCTTCTTCTTCTTCTTCACCACCCATTGGTACTTCCAGTTCAGGTTCTGCTCCCATTTCTGGTTCAGCACCCATTTCTGGTTCTAGTCCCAAATCAGGTTCTGCTCCCATCTCTGGTTCTGCACCCATCTCTGCGTCTAGTCCTCCCAAATCTGGTTCTCCTAGTCCACCTAAATCAGCGCCCATATCTGGTGCTCCACCTTCTGGCTTAATAATGTACTTACCTGGTTCGGTAATGTTCATGTGTACTTCATCTCCGACAACTTCAATTTCATCACTCATTGACAATTCCTTGTATACAGCTAGAACTTCGTTATCAGATGCAGATGTTAAATCTACTTCGCTGTCCATGTCTGATGCCATTGCATCCACACCATCTATACTCGCAGGTTCAGCATCTATTGCAATGTCGTCCCCACCATCTGAGTCAGCGTCAACATCAACCCCAATTGAGTCATCATCAGCGCCAAGGTCACCATCGCCATCAACTGGCATGTCCTCAACATCATCAGAGTCGTCATCTAAATCGATGTCTTCTTCTTCGAAATCTTCATTAATAGATTCCTTAACCACTCCCTCAATTTCTTCGACAGCAACGTGTCGAAATATTTCTTTGGAGTTTTCACTTAAAGCGTTTTTGATTATATCAATATCAGTAACCGCTTCACTCATAGTTTCTTTTTCTTTATCTTTTCCTTCCATTTTGTATTCTGGATTTTCTCGAATTTCTTATTTTCTACTTAATAAATATAGCCAGTGGAACCAAAAGTTCAAAAAGGTTGGTATATTCACCTGTTTATAAATATGTTAGCGTTTCTCGAAAGTTAAATTTTATGCATAATTAACCAATTATCCCAATAGGAATGAATCTAAACCTGAGCTTAAACCAGTAGGCTTCTTCTCTTCAACGCTCTCTTTAAAGGCGCCTGCTTCCTTATTGTTTTGGAATATCCAAGAACCTGGAGTTGATGGGTTTGTGACCACATCCCAGCATATTAATTCGAAATCATCTTGTACTAATTGAACACCATTTACGTCCTCAACTGAACCTACACCTCTTGAAGATACACCGATTTTAATTCCACGTCTTAAGAAATTAGCAACCTTATCACCTTCACATGAAATGATACCTAAGTTTACATAACCTGGACTCATTATAATGTCAAGCTCTCCCATAAGGGTGGCTCCTTCCCACCATATCTTAGTGATATTGTGAGATACTTCTTTTCCTGAAATAATTGATGATTCTGGGTGGTCTAGTTCCCCAAGTGCGCGATTGTCTTGTACTAATTTATCATATTCCTCGGCTTGTGCTCTAAGGATATGTTCTGGGTAGATTCTACCGTTACGATTTTCAACACCGTATTTCTGTAATACTGCAACTACCTTTAATGGTTCAAGTATAGAAACACCACCACCACCTAACTTCTTAACCTCATTGATGAATGATTGGTTCCTCTCATCCGTAGGTGAGATATAACCAGCATCTTGCTCAATTAGGTAACCTGTGCCAGTTTCCCCAGCCCGTAATGTCTTAATTTCCAGCATACTTACTTTTTAGATAAATATGCGAAAGGAAAGTAAAGTTATTCTTTCTTGCGTTTATTGAATACCAGAACCTCTGTAAACCTACTATTAAGGTCTTCTACGACAACATCTACCATTGATTTGATATCTTCTATGGTATCTGGGAAATCCCTTGTTGTATACAGTGTTATGTTACAAGACATATAACTACGTTTCCCCAATTGAATTCCTGATTCTCTTAAATCCAAATCAGTTATATACTGGTGGTTATTGAACTCAGTATTAGGTAGGTTTCCGAATACGGCTGTGCGTATGGATTTCCTCATTAAACTAATCATTGCTTTGGTGTTATCTATTACTAATGGTTCCACCCATGATGATATGTCAATGTATACGGATGTATTGTCGGTATAATCTACTGTGCCGTAGGATATGGTGAATTGTTCGCTGTCGTTATCGACAATTTTCTTCCCTTTCTTCTTCATACGTACCAATATACGGAAAAGAATCCACTTAGTCAAATACTTTAGGTGATAGAGGCTAACTCACTCTTTCTCTTGGTAGTTATGACATAAACATACGCCTCTTCGGTGCAGTAAATTTCATGAACTTCGTTCTTGTTTATAAACATGGTGTCACCTTCATTACAGGTTTCGTTGGTTATTAGGTTTACAATTGAACCACTTCTAACATTAAGAACCTCATATTCATCAGTATTGATATGTGGTGCGGTTTGACAACCAACGTCATACCTCAATAGGAATCCCTCATATGTGTCAGGGGTCTTAATTCGTTTACATGTTACACCGTCACACAGATTATGTGATAATGAGTTCCAACCGTCATAAGTCGTCTCACTTATAAGGTCTCTACTGGTCAACTTAATTGGTTCGACCATGGTATTGTAATTTGGGTTGTTAAAACTTGGTGCCATGAGGTTAACTTAGTGTACTCTTAAGGTCAAGTAGTTTTCCGACCTCATTAATGTATGTATCACTATGGTATTGAAGTCTAAGTAATTTATCCTTAGTGGATAAAAGCTTTTCTTTAAGTTCGACTTCTGATTCTTTAAGGTTAGTGTCAACCAACTCCACACATTCTCGTACCAACCCTACGAAAACACCTTCACGAGTTTCTGGGTCTGAATTTACGATAGTCTTTAATACCATTTTCGTCTCAGTATCAAGATTCTCATACTTCCTATTAAACTTCTCAGCTAGAAGGGTAGCCACGAAACTATTAGGTAGTAATCTATCACTCACTGGCTTCTTATCCACATTAGTCTTAATGTGTTCAGTAACCACAGTTTTAGCTGTAACCCTATCATCAATATTACCAATGGAATTCTTCTCCACCATTAATGTGTGAATAGATTCATGTAATTGTGATAGTGGGTTATCTGGATATTCTACATTTATGGTAGATACCATTTCTGATAGTAAACCATTTGCTTCATCAATTTGCTTCTTCGTATAAGCCTCTACCAATTTGATATTCTCCTTGATGTATTCGGATATGAAAGTCTCTGATTGGGAGACCTTAGTTTCGATATTATTGTAAATGGTGAACTCCCTTTTCAATATCTCGTTCTCCTTAAGTAACGTTACAAAGTCCTTTAACAATTTCTTGTTAGCGGCTTTTTTTTCCGCTATACCGTCAGCGACAAATTCTTTTAAAATGTATTTAAGTTCTCCGAAATTTTTCTGCATGATAACCCTTTAAAATTAAATATGTGAAAAATGGGTAAAAACCCCATTTATGTTATTCGTCACTATCCGCTTCCTCAATTCTGTCGTTAATATCTTTCAACATATCATCAACATTTTGGTTTATACGCATACCTTTGTCAGTTAGACTAATCCTGTTTTCATTAACAGCATCGTCCATATCACTTTTGGTGATACTCTCCATTAACCTGTTCATGTGGATTTCCTTGTGACGCATCTTTCTCTTGGTTAACTTGTCTACCAATATCAGTTTTTCCTCAGATAAGATTCTTTGACCAATCTTAAGCATCTCACCTAATTCGCCAGCAGGTTCTGCTGCGGCATCATCACCACCAGCATCATCACCACCTAAGTCATCTCCACCAGCATCAGCATCATCACCAAATCCTTCTCCACCAGCATCATCTCCGAAGTCTCCACCTTCTTCGTCTCCACCTTCTTCGTCTCCAAAGTCTATATCGTCACCACCGATACCACCACCACCGAAGCCACCACCTCCACCACCAGTAGGACCTCCATCTTCACCACCTTCTTCAGCCGCACCACCACCTCTGGCGACTTCAATGTCACCGTATAGTTTATCAACCTTATCGAAGAAGCCTGTGTTCTTAATGACATTGGAAGTATTCTCCAATTCAGCAGCAGCCGCTTTCTCCATACGTTGTTCAAGAAGGTCTTGCTTAATCTCAGCATCACTCCATCCAAGTATATCTCTCTTGGCTTTTGTCATTGACATAATTCCAAACCCATTACCAGCATCGGCAACAGCAGCTTGTATAGCTGTAAACTTAGCCTGTAAGTGCTCTATCCTAAGCATCTCTGCTTGTGTAGATGGGTTATTCATTGTAATGGTGAAGCTGTTCAAGTCATCCTCAAAACCTAGTAACACCAAGTGTATTATGGCAATCTTATTAAGCTCTTGTAATAGTGCTTGTTGTATTCTATTAATTGTTCTAGCAAACCTTACATCCATCAATGCTAAGTTCTTACCCTCACCCTGAGACTCTTCAAATCCTAAGAAAGACTTAGGTACCCTCAATGCAGTAAATAACTTACGTTGTAGATACTCGATATCCGCAATCTGGTCTAGGTTACTAGCACCCTGAAGTGTGTCGATTGGGGTAGGAGCATTTTCATCTCTTACTGGGATGAAAAAGTCTTGGTCATTCGCCAATTGGTTGTATCTAAGGTCTACTTGCCCAGTGTTAGGGTCAATTACGTTAGCTCTCTTAAATCGATTGGCAATCTCGTTTACGTATGGTTGTACATCCTCATCATCTATGTTACCAACATAAATCTTGAACACTCTACGCTCTGGCGCTCGTGTAACACGATATACAAGCATTGCATCCTCAGATAACAATAGTTGTTTCCAAATCCTTCTAGACTTCTCTAACACGCTCGTACCATAAGGTAATCGCCTGTCATCACCAAGTAATCTGAAGTGGGCTACTTGCCATGACTCAAACTCTAAGTCTCGACCTCTCCAAAAGAAACGTACACGTTCTTCTTTGCTCTCACCTGACCTATCTTTACCATTTTCAGATGTACTATTCAATTTAGCTGTAATAGTGTCGTATACACCACCCTCACGCCTCTCCATTTCGAAGTTAGGCATTTGCTTGGCACCAGTGATACCATATTTGTCACTTGTATTAAGATATACGAAGTTATCACCATACTTGCAAGTGTTACGCACCCACATAGGTAATACGGTATGTATATCCAATCTATTGAAAAATAGGTCTTCCAGAATACCTCTAATACGTGGACTATCTGAATAGATATTAAGTACCCTACCTTTATCATTTACGGTGGTAGATTCCTCCATCATGATATCAAGGGTGGCTGCAAGTTCTGGGTAGAATTCCATGTTCTCAAAATCGGAGTAAGCCCCGATTCTGGTCATCTCATACTGTATGGCTTGTTGGAATAGGTTGTCCTCAACCTTACCCCACATGTTACTTAAATACTTACTTTGCTTCGCTTGTAGCTTTTGCTGCTCGTATTCTTGCTTATTGTCAGTCTTCAATAGGACATCGCTCCCTAGTGAATACTTATTACTCAGTTCTAAGTTGGGATTAATTCCATCAGGAGTTAAAATCCTATTCAACTTTTGAAATATTGTTAAATCTTTTTTCTTGTCAGCCATCTGCCTATTTTTCTATAATTATAATACCTTTACTTAAAAAATAAAGTCTTATTGGACATACCCACACTCAACGTATGGTTGGTTCTCCGCTTGCCCATTAACAATAACTCTATTATAGACATACCCAACCTTACAACCAGTTATGGGAGTAGGTTTAGTTTTACTCTTACCTTGGGGTCCTGTTCTGACAGACCACTTGTACAGCGTTCCGAAATTCTTTCTAGTAAACGTTTTTTCTTGTCCCATTATGTATCTTGTTTTATATTAAATATTACTTAGTGCCACTGAACAACCATAAATATTGACCCGAAGGGTCTTGCATATTTCTAGCTGTCGTAGCATCAAATTTAGGTTTAGGTTGAGCCTTCTTACGCCTGTTGGCTTTATCAACAAACCCACTACCACTTTCTAAGTGTGGTTCTATCGTATCACTACTATTGACTATCCAACTATTAAGCATTGTCTTTGTCTTTGTCTTCAATGACTTTAACTTACTGAAGGAGAACTCCAATATGAATAACGCCATACCCAATGCCATTATAAGGTCATCATGCTTACCCTCTTGGTGGTCAGCACGTCCGTTCTTGTATATGAATGTGTGGAATTCGCTAATCGTTCTGCTTGACCGAACCTTGATACCTTTATTGATACCTTCATCACAATTCAATCGTACCATCCTCTCAAGATTACTAACCAAAGCAACCCTGTCTGAACCTACCTGATAACCAGGAGTTTCAATCTTAGGTTTATACTTATTATCTTCCTTCCTAGGTTTCAATAGTTTATCACCTCTTCGCTCGTAATATAAGTGAGGGTATTTCATCTCCTTCAACTTCAAAGTTGTCGTGACACCCATACCACCTGTAATATCCACTACTAATAATGCGTTATATAATATACCATATTCCCATAGGATGTCGGCTAACTTATCTGGTGGTAGTTTACCTATGTATTCAACCACTTGCTCCATGGTTGTAACATCTATGATGGTGAATGTAGATGAGTCTTCCCCATCACCTCTGGATACGTCTGAAGCTAGAATATATTCGTGACCCTCAACGGGTTTCTCCCATATCCAAATCTCGTTACCTTTACCAGCTTTCCACTTAGGTTCACACACGTTGTGCAATTCGTGGTGATTAATGTATTTATCATCAATTACGTTACCACCTGAACCAAGGAATGATACATCAAGCTCTTGAGCTATCCTACGCTTATCGTTATTCATCGCTCTACACATTTCCTCATACCATGAAGATGTAGGTTTATAGCCAGCCCTTAGTTTTTTATCGTATGATTCGAAGGTGAATTCGTATTCTTCTAACCACTCTTTTTCAAGTTCTTCATCATCTAAGTATTTGTACCATCTGAGGTCTTTATTATATCGCAAATCCTCATACCAACGCATCTCAATTACATTGAAGTCGTTCTCACCTTTCTTAGCTTGGTCGTAAGTCTCGTAGTATAGTGGGTCTTGTCCTTTAGGTGTTGAAATAAGAGTTGCCTTTCCACCAGTACCAAGTGAGGTAAGGGCAGCAGCAAATAGTTCATCACCCCTTTCGATGAACGCAGCCTCATCCATGATAAGTAGTGTAGGCGTGTAACCACGCAAAGCATCCTCAGATGTCGCAACAGCCACGATTAAACAACCATTGACCAGTTCCATCTCTTCTTGATTCTCCGTTACGAAGATGTCTTTTTCTTCCTTCTCTTTTGTGCCGTAATATTCGTCACCCCACACCCATCTTGGAAGTTGATTAACAAAGTTCTTTATACCTTTAGTGAATTTCTTAGCTAACTTCAGTTTGTTAGCGACAACCACGATACACTCTGGATTCTTATCGTCAGCAAACCCGACAAGGGTGGCTGCATATGCTTGTGTTGTAGTGGATATACCAGCCTGTCTAGGCTTGGCTACTAGATTGAATCGATGCTTTCTATAGTCATCAACGATATCTCTTTGTTTGGGGAATAGGTCGAACGGTACAAACCCTTCTTGTGTCTTATCAAAAGTTTTGAAGTATGTTGAAATGACATACTTCGGGTCTAATAGACACTGCGTGTATTCTTCTAATATTTCGGCTGCTGTTAACATGTTTTATCATAGATAAATATGCTAACAAGCGTGAAATGTTATATTTAAGCGTATTAGATGCCTAAGAGGGCATCCAAATCGGGGTCTTTTTTCAAACGTTCCAATTCATCTATACTCCTATCGATATGTGAACCATAATCTTGCTCCTTTTCGATTGTTTCATCCAACAATGAGTCATCCACTTCCATCCTAGATTTAACTCCTTCGATGATTTCAGCTACCAGACGTTTACCTTCCTTGGTACCTGCTAGAATCTCCCTCATGCAGTCGTTGAACTCAGACGTAGGCTTCTTAATCAGGTTATAGAATACGTGTTGCTTTAAATTACTATCTCTAGGTTCAATTGCTTCCATAAACTTACCCCATAGTGCAGGACCCATTCTCATATCAGATGCTTCTGCCGTTAAGAAGTCAGCTTGACTTACAATATACTCATTCAGTGCATCATCTTCGGTGAAACCATGTTGTGCCACAACCTCCATAACACCCTTAACCAATTCATGTATCATTACTGGTAACGTTAGGGCTTCTACGGTAATCACAGGCACCTCATTCTCATCATAATCAACGTCAACCATACCACCAATACTGGAAGGTACATTAACGACCTTATTACTAACACCTTCAGGGATTACAAAATACATGTATTCAGCCGCAGACATCAATTTTTTATACTTGGCAGGTAACGTTGGGTCGAATTTCTGTATCTCTTCATTCTTAAGGTTGAACATGTGATTACATCTCATAGCCGCACCTTGAATCATACAGTTAATGAACCGTCTGTTCATAACCTCAGCTTCAGCATTGTCAATGTCTTCGTACTTCTCGAATTCCATTTGATATTCTTCGTCAGGACCACTGTTGGTTAACTTCTGTCCTAACTCTACCTTATCCACCAACTTAGCATCGAATATCATGGTATCCTCACTCAAATCAAAATCTTCTCTAATCATCTCCACAGCTAAATCCTCAAGAGCCTTTCTATGAGGCTTCTCAGCCTCGACAACACCCAATAATAGTTCAGGTACCTCAAGGAGAACTTGACCTGTATCAATCTCACTTACATCGTAAGCATCTTTATACTTGTTTACAACCTCTAGGAACCTATCTAATAGTAGTTTTTGGTCAAACCCTCTTACGCCACCTTTAGGTAGCGCAGGGTGGTCACCAATGGCTGTTTCCCTGTTCATAATGCGTTCTTCAATGGAACTATCCATTCGCTCCATCATTCCTGATGGGTAACCCATACCTTCGTGAAGGATGGTTTTCCTTAAAGATAACATTTGAGCTTTCTTACGTAATTTGTCTGTATTAGCCATTCTTAGTTCGTATTTCGGAAACTTTGATTATCTTTTTGTATGCTTTACCAATCTTCTTGTTCTGCTCAACCAACTTCTCCAACTTACCCTTGCTCATTCTACCAACAACCTCAACAACCCCTTTGCTTTCTTTCTCTTTAGCATCTGCTTCAGCAGCCTCATCACCAAGTTTTTTCTTCTCGAAATAATTATCAGCATTAACTTCAACATCCTGTGACTCGTCATTCTCGACTATCTCTTCTTCCTTTTCAGATTCGTTGGTCTTATCAGAATCACTTTTGTAATCAACCGTCACATTCAAACCTGAGTCTTGTCTTTTAAGTTTACTAACGTCTCTAACAACGTCATCAAAATTATCTTCATCTGCTGTTACCCCTATTGCACTCTCACCTTCATGAAGCGCTTTTTTTATTTTATCCTTGTAGCTCATTTTTATTATCGTATTTCCATTCTATAATTATATCTCTACTGTACAATAAGTCAGTAACCTTCTCTAATTCATCACCATAAAAGAATTTAAGCCTATCCTCTGGGTAGGTATCATATTCAGTTATATCTTCCCAAGCGAATGCTACCACACCATCCACAGCATCCCAAACAGCAAATGTGTCGCTATTCTGAATACAGATAAGGTTGAACTCATCAGTCTCAAATCTACCAACCTTGTTAATATATCCTTTCTCTGGTGGTTCAGGATTACCACTCGCAGGGTAAGCATCCCAACCTTCACCATCGACCCCTTCTATATTCTCAGAGAATATGAATTCGTAGATATATTTTCCATCCCATACCTCACCAACATTACGTATGAATATTAACTTCATATTGTCGCTTTTGGTTTAGTCTTAGTTTCCCTCACAGGTTTCCTATATGGTAGGTCGGTTTCCCTAACTCTCTTAGGTGCTTGTTCCTCTTTTCTCTTAGGTTTTACTTCTGGTTCTGCTATTTCTGGATTCATATCTTGCATCATTTGTTCGTAACCATCATTCAATTTACTCAACACCTCATCAATTTCCCCCACAAAACTCTCAGGGTTCTTATATCTTGCACCTACTTCACGCATTATGTACTCTTTAGTTAATTCTTCAGGTCTAACTCCACCACCAGATTGAATCTTACTCCATGGTGAACCACCATATGGGTTATTCTGCTTGGAGTAAATATCCAACGATACGCTTCCACTATCACCCCATACTGTAACACCTAAATAACCACGTTCACTTCTTACCTCTCTGGTAGGGTACTTAAGGTTCTCATTCAACTTACTTCTAAGTCTTTGCTCGAATATACTAATTTCTTCTGACACTTGCTCGGTTTTACCCCACTTATCATCTGAAACCCTCTCACCATTAACAATTTTACCACTTGGGAATCTCTTTTCAGGTTCCCCCACTTTGAAGTTCCCTTTTTTGTCTACACTAACGTGGTAGTTACTTTTTGTACCAGCATTAGCTTGTCTGTCATGATATGTCTGCATCGCATCATATTCCCTATCTTCTGGTGGTCCTCCACCTAATTCCATTATAGCAACTTCACCCAACTCAGGCTCATCACCAAACTCTTCACCTTCTGGTTCAGGTAACTCTGCACCAACAGCATCAGCATCCACTTCAGCGTCTTCAGCGTCTGGTTCAGCGATATCATTCTCAAGCCCACTAGACTTAATCTTATCGATAATATCCTTTTGGTCTTCCTCGTCCATCTCTGCGGTATTAGATGCAGATACAACGGAGTTAATTGCGAACTTCTCCAACTCTAGGTCGGGTTGTCCCATTTCCTTTTCATACTTTCTTAGGGATTGACCCAGCTTTCCAGACAATTGTTGGATATACTTCTTTGGGTCTGACGCTTCGTCAGCTTCAACGTCAGCATCGAATGGTTCTTCATCATATGGTTTATCGTCACCACCCATTTCAGGCTCGTCACCGAAACCACCATCGTCACCACCGAAACCACCATCGTCACCACCGAAACCACCATCATCAGCGCCTAATTCAGGTGCTGGTGCAGGGTTAGGGTTATCAAGTTTTAACTTGTATTTAGTTTCCTTTAACTTTTTTTTTTACCAGTAACTTTTTCCAGAATGGAAATTACTTCGTCTTTACTCAATCCTTTAAGGATATCTTCAGCCGCTTGCATTTCGGTAATCTTCTTCTCACCAGTTGCGTTATCAATTGCGTCATCCAATACCTCAACACCACGACTAATACTTAGTGTGTCGTTCATGTTAAGGATTATATCGTCACCTTGGAAGAATGATGCGGCACCTAATTGAGATTCCTCAACAACGTCACCTTCTTCTTCACCAGCAATCATTGCGTCAATCTTAAGTTCGTTTTCAGACATATCCACCATATCCGAAGCTTTCACGTCAGTCTTATCATTCTTAACTTGCTTCTTACCATTGGTACCAACAGTGTTAGAACCACTATTTTCTTTATCAATAGGTGTACCTTCACTATCCAATTCCTCACCTTTCTTATCTTGTACGAATTCTTGCGCATTAACCTTAGCTTCAGACTTTTCCTCTGCCAATAGATGGTCATTACGGAATACGTTGATGCCACTCTTAACACCTAACGATTCGTTCAATGACTGGAACTTTTGGTTAAGATGCTTGATAGCTTTAGCGTATGATGGGTAAGCGTGAGACTTCTTGTTCTGTAAACCTCCCATATACTCAAAACTATTTCTAGTAAGAGTGTCAGAAGCTTCAGCAGTCTTAATGTACCATTCGTGGTTCTCACGTACAATACCGTAGACTTTTCCATCAGGACCTGTCTTCGTTAATTCAATTACGGAACGGTCAACGTTCTCTTTGATTAATGTTTGACCCATCAATTCAATGATTCTTTCATTGATTTCACGACCTTTCGGTTGGTTTGGATTGATTATGTTGCTCTTCTTTGTCATCGTTTTAGTTTATTGCGTTGTAAATGAACCTCCAATTATTGGGCTACCATCGAATACGTTCTTTTTATCTCCTAATAGGTAAACATTACCTGTAACAGTAAGGTTATTTATCGTTCTAACAATCATAGATACATCACTTCCTTCACCTAAATTCATCAGAGTACCATTTATTGTTGCTGTACCCCCACCTGCACCAGCGTATACGTTGTAATACGTAAACGCAGTAAGTCTAGCGGCATCTACCGTACTAGCCGAATGAATGATTGATGGTGTATTTCCGTGTAATCCCATTAATTAATAGTCTTTTCTCCCTTATAAATATAGACTATAACTCAAAAAAGCTGAAAATTAGCTTAATGAAGTAAGGTTACATGGTCAACCCCTAAAGTTAACCTTATTTTGACTAATTCATCATCATCATAATTTAACTCACCAAAATCAACTGCCTTAATGAATGCCCAAACTTCCCAAGTCTCACTAGGCTTACCTGTAGGGTCAAGTTTCTTGTAGATGTAAGGTAGATGTCTTGGGGTAGTACAGTTGAATTCATCTGCCATGAACTTCATCACTTTCTGGGCGCTTGAAGGGGTGATGGGGTCATAAATATCAATCACCAAATCCGAATAAACCACCGCTTCTGGTGCAAGTGGGTCACTGATACCATCTAGTAACCCCTTTTCGGGTAGTTGTAATTCTAGTGGTGATGAACTGAATGTCACCCACTCATCCAAACCCAATGCTTCTGGGTAAGTAATTATAAACCTGTTCTTTCTTGCGAACTCACCTTTTAGGTGCGGTGTCATATAATCTTTTTCCATAATAAAACTCTTTCCTATAAATATAGGTTAGAAGCATTATTTGTAAAGACATATTAGTTTGGATTATCTTGCCACATCATCACCATAGTACCTTCTGGTGCATCCTCATCAAACCCTTGGATATGGATTTGTCCAGCAGCCCTGAACACTATAAGTTTTTCATAACCTTCGAATTCTTCTGGTAGGGTATCTATCATATCATTCTTGATATCCACTATCACACCTTCTTCTTCACGTAATATGTGCCCTAGGGCGCTAGCGAATATTAGTGCTGAGTTAAGCCAATCATTGGCGTTATCTTCGTAATCTGGGTCGTTTGGTCTTGTATAGTTCATATGTTAATTACTTAATGGTGCTTTAATCGTCTCGTGAGACACGTAATCTTCCAATTGGAAGTCTTCCAACTCAATACCTTTGATTATTTCATCCCAGTTAGTACCAAGCACATTCTCTGGGTTCCAGAATTCTGTACTGATTCTAAGGTTAGGTAAGTCGAAAGGTTCATTACCAATCTGTTCTTTGGCTTGTTCTAAGTGATTGTTGTATAGGTGGGTATCTCCTAGAACACCTGTAAGCGTTTCTGGTACCATATTGACCAGTTCACCAAATATCATCAACAAAGCTCCGTAAGACGCAATGTTAAACGGTAAACCAAGGAAGGTATCAACACTTCGTTGTTGCCATGTTAACGATATTGCTCGTCTAGGTACACCTTCCTCATCCATCTTCTCATGTACATCTTCCTCACGGTGATTTGGATGCAATTCACATCGTTCTTGGTGGGTCATATTATTCATTTTGTAAGCAAAGTGTTCCTCTCGTTCAAATGAACTCAACTCTCTTGTCCACAATTGGAACCCGAAGTGGCATGGAGGTAATGTCATATGTGATACTTCTCCCACGTTCCACGCATTAACCATGATTCTCCTACTATCAGGATTATTGGTTAAGTCGTTAAGCGCATTTGCTATTTGGTCAATCCCACCATTCTTGATATTCCAAGCGGGTGGCTCCCAATTTCTCCATTGCTTTCCGTAGATAGGACCTAGGTCTCCCCATTCTTCAGCAAACTCGTCATCGGTTTTAATACGTTCAATGAAACCTTCTTTTGTGTGTTGTTTATACACCTTCTTTAACTCACCAGTCCCCAAATCCATTCCGTCTAATTCCTCAAGAGCACCATTATCCGAACTAAACATTGTTTTAGATAGGTAACTCTTATAAGCATCACCAACCCATATATTACAATCATTCTGACATAACCATTGGATATTGGTATCACCACGTAGGAGCCATAATAGCTCAGTGAAGATACCCTTATGGTACATCTTCTTGGTGGTCAGCAGAGGGAAACCCTCAGCCATGTTATGTGTAATCATTCGTGGGAATACTGACTTGGTACCAGTACCAGTTCTATCCCCTTTGTCGTGCCCATTATCCAAGATGTCTTGGAGTAAGGCTTGATATTGTTTATCTAGGTTGTTCATTAGGTATCTTTCTTTTTTGTTGACCCATCGTAATTGTATAGGCTGTCGTATAATCTTTCTAATTCAGCATATTTCATACCCACCACCAAACTCCTATCGTTTGGTTCATCTCGATACAAATCATAGTAGGTTACCGTATCGTCCCACGCTGTTAATGCAAACCATATGGCATGCAACCTACGGTCTACGTAGAACTCAGGCGGGTCAACCGTGTAAACACGAGGACTAACGAATACTCGCTCCTTACCATTCTCTCCTTCCTCAGTACTTAATTTAGTCATTTTATTTTGTTTGTTTAATAATTATGACTCATGATAGTTTGCGTGAACTTGAGTTAGGTCACCAACAGTGAATACACGCACCCATGGGTTATCCATGCTGGTATCTATGAATTCAGTAATTGGTCCTTCATCATTACGTATACTAGCCGCATTATACTTAGCCAAAGCCATATCAATCGCTAATACTGGGTCACCTTCACCTCGATACGTTGCGATACCAAATCTAAGGGTATCATGAGGATTACCATCTAAACTAACCAAAACCTTATCAGCTTCTTCAGCTTCTTTAGCTTCTTCAGCTTCTCGTTTAACTTTCATATCAGCTACCATCTTTCGACTAGCCTCACGCATTTCCATTTCTGCTCTACCGTTTAATTCTTCCATTTTCTATTGGTTTTTACTTATTATTTCGTTTCTGTTCCAATTGCATAACTTCAGCGTACTTATCCAACATCTCAGTCCGTTTAAGTTCAGCGTACTTATCCAATATCTTCTCAATTCGCAGTATTCCTCTTCTCCAACTAAGGTTCTTTTGGCTGTTAACGTATACGGAATGGTGGTATATCAACTCAGCGAATGACCTTGTGGTCGGCACTAATGTTAATTTTTCCTCATATCCAAATTCCTTACAGTATTCTTCAAAGGTCTTTTCCCACTCTCTATCTTTTCTTTTCGTCATATCCTAAATATTTTCTTGGTACCATTAGTTTTTTCCTAGCCCATTGGTGCATTTCCTCTGGTGTATCCCAGAATATATACATTTCTCTAAAGGTTGGAACCTTACTTAAATCTATTAGTTCAACCTTTTTACTCGACTTCATTCCAAGTAATGTTAGCTGTAACGGGGTAGTACCTATCTTGTATTTCCTTGAGCGCACCGTTGCAGTCAGCTTCTCTCTGACCATCAGTTAGATGTGAATTGTCTGGTATACCAAAATAGAAATCTTGGTCATTAGCCAATTGGTTGAATCTAAGGTCTATTTGCCCCGTTTCTAGGTTTAGGGTTGGTGGTATGTATGGGAATCTGGGAACATCACAATGAACCCTACCGTGTATCACATATCGGTCAGGATTCTCCAACCATTTGTAAATGTGATACCGCATGACTAAAATCTTACAACCCTCTCTGGTGTACATATGCCAATCGTATATCCTCTTAAGGAACACCGCTATCTTAGCCCCCAGTAAGGTCTTAAACTGTTTATCAAAGTAATTTTCTATCATTCTGTTGTTGGGTTAATCGTTATTGGGTTATTCGCCCAGAACTTCTTACCTTCATCACTAGCATTGAAGAACATGAAGAACTCTCCATACTTCTTCTTAATAGTCATCATTTGGTCAATATTATTCTCATCATCTTCACCTCTAAGGTTTACATGAATACTATTGAACGGATGAATCGCCCCCTCAAAATCTCTGTGAGAATATGTGAATACCGCTACTGGTAATTCACATTCACTCTTAATTTGGTTGTATATTTTCTCCATTTCTGTTGTTGGTGTTTTAATTCTAGCGTACTTCCAAGGTGTGAAGTTATCAGCATCGTACCCATCAGTTACGTGTTCAAACTCCACTACCAAAGTGTCGTCAAGTGGGATGGTCTCTGGGAATACCCAATCTGGTTGTTGCTCTGGATGTAAAGGTGTTTCGTTCCAATGTCTCCCCTGAGCAAAAGAGTGTAGGTCAGACCATTTAACTGTCCAACCACTCTCTCGTTTATTTAAGTAACCTTCATTGAACATTAGTCCATATTCCAATCTTGAAACTCCCAACGTGGTTCCACCACCACCTTTTTAGTTTCAGTAAACGAATCATCGCTCATATCAGTCCCATAACTACCACTTCTAGTATGAATCTGAAAATATTTACCATCACTCTTACGCTTAATAACGGTGAAGTTGATGTAACTATTCTTATGTCCAATGACTTCTTTATCATCAACAAATTCGTAAGGGAAATCCTCACCGAACTCTTCATCAAAATCTATTTCACATAAATCCATCACGAATCTTAACCGCCAACGACTATCAAAGCGTTCGTCTAGTGTCGGAGTATCCTCACCCCAATTCTTTATTGCGAGTTTAATAAACTCGTCTAACTCTATTTTCTCGTTGCTCATTTGGTTTCTTCTTCGTATCCAACAGCATCTAATGTTTGCTGCGCTATTTTTCTAACCGTAAGTACAAACTTAAGGTCATATTTACCCTCAAACTTCTCTAAACCAAGAGCTAATCTATCAGCACACTCAGTGAATAATGAAGTCTCACCAGCAGTCTTAGCTTTATCTACAGCCGCAATAACTACGGCAGCATCAACACCTTCCAGCTTTTCAACTTCATAGTTGGGTTTAATGTTGGCATTTAATACCTTACCTTGACTGTCAGCAGTCTCAAATCTCATGTAATCGGTTGCTCTCACATCCTTATAGGCGTATCTGGTACCGTTCTTGAAGATAACCTGCAACACATTTGACATTGGACAGTAAGTTGATGCTAAAACGTTACTTGATTCGTAAAGCGCTTTAGTTTTTCCGTTAATTTCTTTCTTTTCTAATAGCATATTTTTGTATGTTTTTACTTGTTTTAAGATGTAACCGACCTAATCGTTAGTCAGTTTAACTCAAATATACGATATTTATTTAAGAATAACAAGTTGATTTTTCATTTATTATGAAGTATATTTGTTTCAGCTAGAAAAATAGGAACTATGGATAGAGAGGTTGAACCTAAATTAAAGGCAATCCTTACGGATGCTAAAAGAGGTGTTAAGGAACACAATGGGTATGATGTGCAATTAGGTCACATCATACTTAGTACATTATTGGATGGAGATAATAGAGCAATAAGTGTATTAGACCACATGAAGGTCGATACCAGCAAACTTTATGATACTCTATACGAGATAGTATACACAAATGACCTTACACCAAGACCCTATGAGACCAAATCGATAGGGTATTCCAATGCGGTACAAAGCGTATTTAAAAAATTAGAAGCAGAGTCAGTGAACCTAGGTGAAACCACCATAGATACGGCTCACCTATTCCTAGCAATATTGAAACGAACAGATGATATCACCAAAACAATGAATAAGTTTGGTGTTAATTACAATGAATATAAAGAAGCTATTATAATAATGAGCAGATATGATGAGAGTGAAGAAGATTATGAAGACACTGGCAGCAGAAGACCAAAGCGCCCTAAGAGAACAGGGACACTAACTAAAGGGCAAAATCATACACCAGAATTAGATAAATATTGTAGAGACATATCTGAAGCGGTTAAGAAGGGTGAAGTAGACCCTGTGGTGGGTAGAGAAAAGGAAATCAAACGGGTATCCATGATTCTATCCAGACGTAAAAAAAATAACCCAGTTCTTATTGGGGAACCAGGAGTTGGTAAGACATCTATCATTGAAGGGTTAGCCTTATTAATTCAAAAGAATAAAGCCCCAAGGGTAATAAAAGATAAGAAGATATATTCTCTTAACCTTGCATCTCTAGTAGCTGGAACTAAATATAGAGGTCAATTCGAAGAACGTATTAAGACTATAATGGATGAATTGAAGTTATCACCTAATGTCATCCTGTTTATTGACGAGTTACACACAATGGTGGGTGCTGGTAATGCAACAGGAGCGTTGGATGCATCTAATATCTTCAAACCTGCATTAGCTAACGGTGAACTACAGATTATTGGTGCCACCACACTTGACGAATTCAGAGAGAATATCGAAAAAGATGGGGCATTAACACGTAGATTCCAACAAGTACTGGTTGAAGAACCAACCTTGGAAGAAACAACCACGATTCTAAGCAACATTAAAGGTAAATACGAAGAACATCACAAGGTTCTTTATACGGACGAAGCCATTGAAGAATGTGTTAAGATGTCTGACAGATATATAAGTGACCGAGCGATGCCTGATAAGGCTATTGACGTTATGGATGAGGCTGGTGCAGCCACAAACCTAACCCAAGTTAAACCAGAACGCATTAAAGGTCTGGAAGAAGCTAGAAACAAAGTAGACCGTGAAAAGGAAATAGTGGTTAATCAATCACGTTATGAGGAAGCGGCAAAGCTGAGAGATGAAGGTGTTAAGATTGAGAAGGAACTAGCCAAAGCAAGCGAAGAATGGGAGAAATCTCTGGATGAGAAGCGAACCAAAGTCGGTGTGGAAGAAATATGTGAGGTTGTAGCCAATATGACTGGTATTCCTGTAAGTAAAGTATCAAGCCAAGAGAACAAACGATTGGTGGGTATGCACAAAGTGCTTAAGAAAGCAATTATTGGGCAAGATGATGCCATCGATAAGGTGACCAAAGCAATCAAACGTAACAGACTTGGAATCAAGGACGAGAGCAAACCAATCGGTTCCTTCATATTCTTGGGTCCTACTGGTGTTGGTAAAACTGAACTGGCAAAGCAACTCGCAATACAAATGTTTGGTGACTCAGATGCCATGATTAGAATGGATATGAGTGAGTACATGGAGAAGTATACAGTATCACGATTAGTAGGTGCCCCTCCAGGTTATGTAGGGTACGAACAAGGTGGTCAATTGACCGAGAAAGTCCGTAGAAAGCCTTACTCTGTTATCTTATTCGATGAGATTGAGAAAGCGCACCCTGACGTATTCAACATCCTACTACAATTACTGGATGAAGGTCAGTTGACTGATGGTCTGGGTAGAAAAGTAGACTTCAAGAACTGTCTTATCGTACTAACATCCAACGTGGGTGTGAAGCAATTGAGCGCATTTGGTGACGGATTAGGATTTAAGACCACACATACCTTGGCGAACAAGGATGCAAAGCATAGAGGTATCATTGAGAAAGCACTTAAGAAGAAGTTTGCTCCTGAATTCCTTAACCGTATTGACGATTGCATCATCTTCAACCAATTGAAGGTAGCTGATATACATAAGATTATCCATATCGAACTGGCGGCATTGAAAGCTAGATTGATTGACAAAGGATATGATATCAAATTAGATAAAGGTGCTATTGAGTTCCTAGCTGATGAAGGTTACCATGATGAATATGGTGCCAGACCGTTGGCTAGAGCGATACAAGTCCATGTTGGTGACCTAATTGCTGATGAGATTCTATTGAAGAACGTCAAAGAAGGTGATACGGTGAACATTTCCTTCGATAAGAAAGAAGGTAAGGTTTACGTTAAAAAATAAGCTTAGTAAACTGTGATTTGAAGGGGTTGAGTTTTTACTCAACCCTTTTATATTTATAGATATGATAGAGGACATATTAAACTCTAAGTACGATGAGGTTTTGGATGAGTTATTCATTTCAGAAAAGGGTGACCACCTGAGATTACACTCAATAATCCTAAAAGATGGTGTAAAGGAAGAGGGTTATGGTACTAAGATAATGGATGATATCATAGATTATGCGGATAAAAATAATATGATAGTGACGTTAACAGCGTCAAGCTCATATGGTAGCTCGAAAGGTAGGTTAATCTCTTTCTATAAACGTTTCGGATTCGTACCGAACAAGGGTAGAAATAAAGATTATCGATTTCAAGATACATTAATTAGAGAACCAAAGACGATGAACGAAGATAAAATCAAAGGCGGTAAAGCTGACAACCTATCAACTGGCGACATAGCCAAGCATCACGATATTGATGTGGATAAAATAAAAGACGAGCTTAAAGCTGGTGCCGAAGATGAAAAGGAACACACTGATGATGATGCTAAAGCTAAAGAAATAGCCAAAGACCATCTAATAGATGAACCTGACTACTACAGTAAGATGGATGCTGCTGGAATTGATGAGGAAGCGTTCCCAATGATACGTAGAAGTATACATGAGGCTGCGACTAAGATATCTATAGCCGATGAAAACCCTAAAACCACTATCTATATCATCTATGATGGTGATAGACCGTTAGGTGGCATAGAAATCAGTAATGTATCTGGTTCACCATCCGATGATGAAGCCACTATCTTGAATATTGGTGGTGCTGAGGAAGAAAAACCTTTGAAGATTATCCGTGACGCTATACCAATGTTATTCCGACAAGTACCTACAATGAATAAGTTATACGTACCTACCAATGAGAACAATAGAATGTTCTGGGAACGTGCTGGTGCGAATAGGGTTAATGACGGACTACACGCATTCGAAAGAGGTCATTAACAATCAGCTAACATCTCGTTTATGTCACCCAAAGTATCTTTGAGGTGAACGATATATGAATGTTCCTCTGGCGCTCTACGCTTAGTAAACCTCTCCATACCTCTCTGACCTGCGTTATACACAACAAGACCCTTCAACATACCGTTGGCTCGAAGATTATCTCTGGTCATCAATCCCCACAATATTATATTATTGGTCGGATTACTTAACCATTCGATGATTTCCTTCCTATGACCACCCTTTTCGTGAACGAAATCGAAGTTAGTTGCGCCAAGGTCATATAACTCAGTTTCATCTAAAACATGTTTTTTAAGGTACCCTATAGCCGTAACTGGCATTATCTGAGTAATACCCACCTCACCTGAAGTACCTCTGATGACCTTACCAGCTTTTTTATGTTCTGACTGGTAATACTGTCTGGCACCACTCTCAAGGCAAACCTGCCCAATTAACCAATCCAATACCGTAGTGTCATTACCCAATTCGAAATGGTTAACGACATCTAGGAACGTAGTGGTAATATTGGTATCCACTTCTGGATTATAATGGCTGAATATCCTCATAACATGATTGAAGTTATGTGGGATTGGGTTCATAACTGCTAATACGCTGTCATGGCAACTAACCGTTTCGGATAGTTGTGATATGTTATAGCGATTGGAAATCGTCTGTGCTAGAATGATTGCCATTACTACTACTAGTGTCGCTGCTATAGCTATTATTTTCTTGTCCATCTTGTAAATATAAAGGTTTTTTCTGTAAAAAGCAAATGTTAAGAACGCTTAGGGTATGACTTAATCATATGAGCCACTTGTTTCTTTAAGAATTTTTTATTTGATTTACTCCCACGATAGTAGAAGTATCTGTGCTTATTGTATTGTGGTACGAATTCGGCATCAGGGTATGCTGCTAGTATATCTTCTTTCTTTTGACTACCAACCTTAGCTCTCATAGACCTAGAGCCGTATATTTTTCCATTTGGGAATTTATCACAAGCTATTCTAACGCCAAACCTATTCTTAGGTTTCACATTCTTGATATTTGGGTTAGATTCTCTCATGCTACCAGTGTAAACAAAGTTACACGCTTGATAAATAGTACCAACTTCCCCTGCCGCTTGGTCAATCGTTGCCGTTATAACATCATATTCTGGTGGTAATTGCTTTATACTCTCCATAATTAGCTTACTACCAGAGTGTTCGTGTGCCCAATTAACGCAGACACCCCTAGCCAATAATAACATCCTACCAGTATAATGGTACTTATCCCAATGCCCAAGGTTTTCACTATACTCTTTACCGAATACCGTCACACCAGCACAGACATCATCATAGAAGATACCGAAGTAATACATACAAATTGCTGGCATACAACCTAACCATTCATACTTCTCCACGATTTCCTTCGCTAAACTACGTTCGATGGGTTTAACCACCGCATTTGATATGTCTCTGTTGATTCCATGCCAGATAGGTTCATCTGGTGAATTTCGTTCTTCCTCGTCCTTACGTTCACGAATAACCCGTTGGTATGCTTTACCAACAGGGAGTATAATTCTCTCGTCTGTCATTGTTGTTTGTTGTTGTTACAAATATACACCTTATTTATTCATAAAACAACCTGGTAGGGGTAAAGCACGAAAAGCCAAGGCATATACCTCGGCTTTACGTTTTTGTTGTACTTTTAATTACTTTGCTACTTCAGTAGTCTCGTTGAGCTTACCTAGTTTTGCTTGTAGTGTTTTGATTTCGTTTTCAATCAAAGCTGCATCTGAAGCTTTCTTAGCTTCTGCTAATCTTTTGTTTACTTCTTCAGTAGCCAATTTATCAATGATATCTACTATCTTAGCTTCGCTAAGTCTTACTACTTTTGTTTTCTTATCTGACATGTCTGGAAAATTTTTTAAGCTTAAATTTATTTTTCTACAGATAAATATAGAACAGGATAGCGAAAGTGTTAATTTTAATCACATTCTATTGAAAAAATTTCCAGTAGGTCTCTAACCTTTAGATTCTTAATCTTACCGAAGATGACTACGGCATCATATTTTCCATAACATTCAATGCTCTTGATGGTCTCACCATCCTTGGTTACTAATCTATAAGTTTTCAGCATAAGTGTATGGTTTTGGTGTATTCATAATTATGGTCACGTTAGGTAAATACTCTTTAATTTCCTCAGCTAAGTAAAGGCTACTGATGCTGACCCAAATCAAACTTCCACCGTTGGATGTATCCAACTCTCGAATGGTATAAGGTAACTCAAATAGTGGGTTATTACCCAATGTTAAATATTTTAGCTTCTTCAACTGCCCTATACTGTCAGGAAGTTTTGATATGTTGTTTCTATTCAAACTCAATAACTCCAACCTATCTAAATAACCAAGATTTTCATCAATCTCGTCAATCTGACACCCTGTTAAAGCTAGTCTGGTTAATCGTCCATATCTGGAAATACTTTTAGGTACCCTCTTTATTGCTTTATCTTTAACCCTCATATTATCCAACTTCTCATCCAATAAATCGAATAGTAAATAACCCATTTCGAACTTGTATATCCAACTCATATACTTGTTGTTCATAGCATTTCCACCCATATCCAATAAACTTCTCAATTCACTCATGATATAGTTCTTGAGAGATTCACTTTCGTTGAATATGTTCAGGGTACCAACACTTCTGTCTGATTTATCCATGAATTGACCACTCTCGAAGTGAATCTGGTACAATTCTTCACCAGTACCCTCAAATAGGTCTGTGGGTATGATTACAAATAACTTGGATTTCTTACCATCAGGTCTTAACTCATTAACATATTGTTTATAATTGGTTTGACTTGGAACCGCAGTACACCATTTGGTGAACTTGTGAAATATGGTGGCAGCTTCTTTGGTTTTAGGTATGAATACTGTGAAATGGCGGTCTTTGAAACTTATCTCAGCTTCCCTCATATCAACAGAACGTTGCATGGCTCGTTTAAGCCCAGAGACATCCTTCTCAATGTAAGGGTCTACAGCATCAAATAGTTCTGATAGATTATTATACTGGTTGATATTACTGTAATCCTGTATATGTTTAAGGTTGAAATTGGCTTTGCAGTACCTATCGAAGGTCTGTTTACGCTTATTAGCCTCAAATACCTCAAGATATTCCTTGGCTATGGGTAAATCCTCACAAGCAAAACGTATGGCATCCTTATCGGAACCATATTTAAGCATATTGGTGAACACCTTTAGCATCCACTGTACAAACATCTTGTTATTCGTGGGGTCAGCCGCTATCATGCGACCAAGAATGGTTACCTCAACGGAAACCTTTTTGACTAACTTGGTGGAACGTTCGTTACGATACTTCTCCGAATGGAAAGCAATCACCTCATCAGTCAAAGGGTCTTGTACCTGTACGATACTACTGAAGCCAGCCTCACCATACTCATCCAACACCTCACCTTCATCATCGATATCGAAGACGTTGAACTGTTCAATAAGGTAGTTGATGCGATTATCGGTGGTGTTCTTACCCATTAATCAAAGATACAGATTTTTTCCGACTAAAACAAGTTACGTACCGAATTTAGAATAAAAATCCTCATCTGCATATTGCTCAATCATATGATATAGGGTCATAAATATGGTTGGTGGTTCATTGATATAAGATAAGATATCTAGTATCACATCGTTAGGGTTTTCTAGCTCAGTAAGTCTATACTTAAGCTCTTCGAATTCAGTCAGGTAACCAAATTTTACTAACTCATCGGCTATCATGTTGTAGATTTCCCATCGTTCAATTTTACTTTCATCAATGAGTGTGTTTACTTCACGTTGTAGGAAACGTTTGTAGGCAGTGTTTAGGTACCTATTGTCGCTGTAACCGTGGTCTATTATAAAATCGTTTAGGCTCATGGCACATTGTTTTTAATAGAATTGTTATTCTTCTATAAATAGCAATGAGCTACACCTAACGACCATTAAAAGTTCATTATTTTGTAGTACAATCGTTCTAGTTCTGGACTATTTTTCTTAATATCAATCAGAACATCCAGACATACTTTATTGGGGTTCTCGGAATTCGTTAATCGATACTGAAGTTCTTTAACCCTTAGACCATCCTTTACGTTGTGTTTTAGCTCTAGAATTACCTGATTATAGGTGAGCCAAGCTTCAGCCCTTTTCTTGTTTCTGGTCGATATCGACTCTAAAATCTTCTTTTCGAAAGTTTCTTCTAGATAAGTATCCACACTGCCGTTAGCTTCCCGTAGTATATCTCTTATCTTGTCTTTCATCTCACTTTTTCATCGACATGTTTTTAGTTAACGCACCATTAACTATCTTCTTATCAGCCCAATCCCGTATGAGTTGCTTGAGGAAGTCACCACCAACATCATCATACTTATTACTTAAATATTTGAATAAGTCCTTACCATTAGTAAGCGTACCATCAGCTTTTATTGCGAATCCAGCACTTTCGAAGTATTCACCACCTCTACGCTCGGTAACCACCTGTGGTTCATAGTTCATATCTAAATCGTCCTTGATTTTATTAACGGTCTTGGAATATATACCATTATTCTCATTAAGTCGATTAACCAGCCTATCCAACTGAGTTTCATTTATGACGATTTTCTTACTCATTCATCTATAAATATAACGCAGCCTTAAGCAATTTCATTTAATTTCATTTGAATTGCGCCTTGACCCATTACACCAGTAGATTCATGAACGATTTCTCCATTCTTCATGAATACCAATTTAGGGATGCCACGCACTCCGAACTTGGCTGCTGACCTAGATTCTGTGGTCACATCAACCTTACCCACCTTAACGGAAGGGTTGGCGGTTTCAATCATCTCAATTATTGGTGTCATCATTCGACAAGGACCACACCATTCTGCCCAAAAATCTAATAATACTATACCATCCTTGATGGTTTCATCTATATTTGCATCTGTTACTATCATAAGTTACCTTTTAATTTGTTGTAATACCCGTTAGGGAAGAAATAATCATTAATTGTCTTCTGTATTGTATAAATATCACGGTAATAGTAATCGGCAAAAAAATCTGATATCATCTCTGCCGCCATTGCCTCATCCAATCCGAACTCACCCTCAAGCTCCATCATCAACCAAGTGATAAGTACCTCTTCTCGCCTCTCCGTTACGTAAAAGTCTTTAGTGGTAGGATTTACCACATAACGCCTAATAGTGCCGCAGAATGCCTCAAAAGCCCCTTTAGTGCCACTTCTCACCAATATCGTGGATGGGGTTTCTTGCCTAGTGCTTTGAAGACTAGCGGCAACCGTAACACCATGGTAATGGTCATAATACATCACCACCATCTCACTCATGATGGACATGAAGTGAAAATGTATATTTTCATCAAACCTCATCGATATTTATTTGTATGGATTCACAGTTAATTCTATACATAAGAGAGTTTTTATACAAGTCATTCAATATTGATAAGGTCAAAGACCGTAAGAATAAAAAATTCACCAGAGGTGTCATAATAGATGTCAATAAAGTGATATACCTATCTGAGAATGGTCGTGACCGAATCAAAAGGAACGTATTCGAAAGTTTAAAGGACATATTCAATGTTGATGATGAAATAATCAAAAAAGCGATGGGTGGGTACTTGACACCTAGCAAACCTAAGAAACGCACTACCAAGAGGCGACCTTCTCAAACTCCAAGATTGACCAATAAGTAACATTCCAACCATCAATTGAACCAATGGTTTCCTGTACCCTAATCTTCATATATTCATTAGTTGTTTGTAAAATAGTAAGGGGTCTTGCACTTCCACCAATCTGCTGGTTACCAACAGGATACTCGAAGACCGTAAACTGGTACTCAGTGAACTGATTGAGTGCATATGGATGTGTGGCGTCATGATTAAGCCAGAATTCATCTATAACCGTATTTTGTGGGTAAAATGTCCACTCAGTTGAATCCTTCACCAAGACCTCAATTGCGAAATCACTACCATCAACATTCAAACTACTGGTGGAACCATTAGCGAAATGGTCTGTGACCTCTACTTCGTGAGTGTAATGTCGCTCAACATAGAAATTACCACGAACCAATAACCAAGTTCCCGAAATCTCAAACCTTTGACTATTAGTGTCATCAACACCAATCCAATTACAGGAAGATAAGGAAAATATGACTAAAAATGCTAGTATAAACTTTCTCATATAGACAAAGATAGCGAATTTAATCGAGAATTGCAAACTTTAACCTATCTCTTTTGGGGTATCCTTTGGAAATGAAGTGGCTGGATTTATTTTAGCGGCACTTATTAATGACTGAACCACATCAGCCACTTTCTCTCTCTTTTCATTTATCACCCACATCTTATCGTCAAGGTAACTGTCCAAATCGGACATAGCATCATAACCCTTAGCAGCTTCAACTTGTTTTAATATGACCTCAATCTCATCCCCAATAACATAATATTCCTTTTCATATTTATCTAATATTTCGTAGTACCGCTTCAATTCTTTAACTTCTTTAGGTAAATCAGCTACACTGATAAAACTCACCTTATCCCATATACTCTTAATCTTTCGGTTGAGTTCACTCATCTTCCACTCTATAGGTTCTAATGCGTTAGAACTCTCGGCTAGTAATCGTAACCAGCTAACTTGACCCTCGGTCATTATAACTCTCTTCTTCATAGTTGTATCTATATTTATAATTATGAGCGTAAATCGAATTAAACATAATTTGAGAGGAAAATTGAATGAAGAAGCATCTGACTCTAGAATCAATTCCATAAAGACCTTTGTTAAATGGTGCCAAGAGTACTTAAAGTTATCTAAGGTACCTAAAATACAACTAACCAACGATAAAACTAAAACAGATACCTACGCTCATCACGATATGGTAAATGATGAAATTCTCGTCTATGTGAAAAATCGTAGTTTGGGGGATATAATGAGAAGTCTGGCGCATGAATTGGTTCATCACCAACAACAACAAAACGGTAAACTAACAGATAGTAATGCCGAAGGTGCCACTGGTTCAGATATCGAAAACGAAGCTAATGCTCTTGCTGGTATCATAATGAGAGATTACGGCAAGGATAATCCAAACATTTTCGAATCCAAATAATTACTGGACATTCTAAAAGATTATACGTATACTTGTAGTATGGCAAACTATAATTTCAATGAGGATATTCATATTGGTGAACAAGGTGAACAAGTAGTGGTGGAAGACCTTAAAAAGTTTGGCATCAAATTCATTTCAGATAATAAAGACTTTAGGTACGATGTTATTATGGAGAAAGATGGTAAACAAGTTACCTACGAGATTAAAACGGACGTATTCTGTACCAGATTGTATAATAACGATACTGGTAATATGTTCATAGAATTCTTCTCAAGAGGTAAACCCTCTGGAATTACCGTCACAGAAGCCGATTGGTTCGTTATGCACTACAAATATCTTAAGGAAATCTGGTACATTAAAACCGAACACCTAAAATATTTGATAACCCAAAATGAGTTCTTTATCTCGGAACACTCTGGAGACCAAGGAAGTAACACCAAAGGGTACCTGATTCCACGTAAAAAGTTTCAAGATAAATTCATAGTTCGCACCGTAGACTGATATTTATTATCAAACCTAAAAAAACTATGGATATAGAACAAAAAAAACGACAATTAGACGAGTACGGTAAGATTTTATTGGGACCTGGTGGTTTCTTCGAAAACATGCCCGAAGACCAAAAAGATGTGTTTGGGGATGCCCTCATGCTTATCGCTGAAATTAAGGCTTATGAAATGATTCAGGAGCAAATGGGTGGCGGATTTGAAATCAACCTTAACCTACCAAGTATTAGCTTGGGTAACCTGTTCAGCATTAACCCTAAACCAAGTTATAAGGAAGAATACCACCACGAAGAAAATCATTATGGATGTGGAAACTGTGGTCAAGACCCTTGTATGTGCAATAATAACCAAGAACAATGGTCATGCCCGTCATGCGGTAATAACCCTTGTATGTGTCAACCAGAAGGTGAATGGAAATGTGGAAACTGTGGTCAAGACCCTTGTATGTGCGGTGGACAAGAATACCACAATGAGGAAATGGCTGAGATACAAGAAAGAGCAGAAGCTGTAGCCGCAACCGAAGTTGAAGAAATGACAGAGGCTGAAGAAATGGCAGAAGCAGAAGAAAGGGCAGAAGCAGTAGCGGCAACTGAAGAAGAGTATGTTGACCCTGCACAAACTCAAATAGACTACAATGACCCAGCAATGGAAGCATCTGATAATTCATTATCAGAAGATGATAAATCGGAATACGTTAGTAACGCTTGTCCTGTATGTATGATGGAACCATGTATGTGCGTTTCAGACCCAGCAATGTCTGGTGATACAGCGTAAGTTAACCCAAATATCAAGTTAAAAAGGTGAGCCTATAGGCTCACCTTTTTTCATGATTTATATGCCGATATTAAGTTGACTATAATCTGGTCGAACTTAGCCATAGTTGGCATGTCCAACCCCGCAATCGCACTCTGACTTCTGATGTCATGAAGTACAGATTCTATCATGTGATTAGGAGGTTGTTGGTACTTACTCGGTTCCTTTCGGGAGTAAGATACTGCCCCACTTGGTTTAGTTTCCTCAGATGTAGTCTCACCTTCACACCCACATAATTGGTGGTAAAGTTCTAAGATTCCAATCTCAACTTCGCCAGTTGTTTTCATACCCTTCGGCTTCATTCTGACCTTCTGGTCTGCCGTTATGGTAATGTTGATAAGCCTACCATCATGTTCAACGGTTGACTCTCTTGTAACGTCTTTGCTTAATGCTGTTGCCATCTTATTCTTCTATTTTCGTTAATCTATAAACACTACCCGTACCTGTGGTAAACACATTACCTTCCCGCTTAACGATTGGTGTGGTACTGAAATTTTCCATCACAATACCCATACTTCGTGAACCAACCTTACCTATGTGTATAAGTTTGCCGACTTTTTCGAAATCCTCAGCCATTTGACCACTAGCGATATGTGGTGAACTAATTACTTGCAATTTTACTATCATCTGACAAATATAAGTAATTTTATTCAGACTACCAAATATTTATAGAAAAAGATGACATCATGAAGCGTTTTATTCTACTATTGGGGTTCTTGTTATTGGGTATTGGTACTGTGACAGGACAATCCTATCAAAACCAGCAACGAAGCAGAAATTATATTGACTGGAAAATAGAGAACCCAAATGAATGGGGGTCCTTCTACTGGTCGGTAACACAACAATGGAATGGTAAGATGTATATCTATCAAGTATATCTGTATTCCAATTCATATTTCCAGACCAAACGTGACGGTGTTCATAACGATAAAGCGATAACCTATATCAGAAACCTTCTTGTGGTTATGCATGAAGTTGATGGTAGAGACGGTAGAATATATAATACGGTACAAGTACCAGTGGCAGTCGCAACGGCTGATTATGCCTTGGGGAGACCCGTTGCCCACTTCTGGTCGCATAGCCGACAGAATAACTTTCAATTAACATTTGAGGCTTGTAGCCCATTTGATTATTCAAGATATTAATTATGGACAAGAACGTAAACGTAGCTGAGAATATCGTCAGCGATAAAGGGAATATCAACCTAAGTATGAAACTGGGTAAGTATATCATTGGATTATTGATTTTCGGTATCTCATCAATACTTGGTACCTCATATGGTCTATTCACTAAGACTGAAGCTAATCGTAAGTCAGATAAAGTCGAAATAATGAGTAAACTGAACGAACTTAAGAAGGAAGAGGTTAAACCTAATACGACTAAGAACTATTCTCAGGATACTAAAATTGAAGTGCTGTACGAACGAACAAAATCAAGACAAGCTATTAACACAACGAATAGACCAGCAACCGTTCAAGCAACCCCACCACCAACAGTTGTTGTGGTTAATGCGGCTGATGAACACGCTGAGGAATTAATAGATTAAAACGGTAAGTCGTCCTCTGGTAAGTCTTCCACAATCAATGATGGACTAAGTGAACTAGCCTTACCAATCCCCTTCTTAATATCAAGGATAACCTTATCCTTACTACCAAATACCTTAGCTAAGAACTTCTGATATGAGCTTAAACCCTTACCATTGGGTATAATACTCTCGTTAAAGGCTGTTATTGCGGCTACCACCTTATCGTTAGCTTCAGGACTAACCAGTCCATTCTTGTATCCTCTGTATTGTCGCAATGTAAGCTGAAGTACGCTATCCTTATTAATCTTTTTATACTCCTTACCCAATTCCAAACAAGCACCATCGATATTATAAATGGCACATGTACCATTATTAACTTGTGGTGTGTATGTGGCAACACAATGACGTTGCACCATACCCAATACGAATAATTGGTCACTTGTCGTAGCAATCTCATAACCAGACGCCTTAGCAAACTGAGTATAAATCTCATTTATTTTCAATGGTGTTTGGTCACCCTTGTATAGAACTTCAGCAATCTCATTAGACCACCTTACGTGCTCATCATTCAATCGTCTGGTACTCCAAGAACAATTAATCTGCTTGTTCAATACCTTGGCAAGTCGCATCGCATCATTGAACGTCTGCAACTCCTTTTTCTTATCCACCCACTCACTCTTGATGTTATCAACGTTCTTTAAGAATTGAATGTTAGGTTTAAGCCAATCCAGTGGGTCCTGTATACCATTAATCCTATCTGGCAAATCTTCCTGAATTCGCTTCAAAGTAGTATATGATATGCAATATACATGCCTCACAACCCGTTTCAGGTTGTATAACTTCTTGTTCCGTATGGTTGAGAATAGAATGTAACGATAATATGGGTTTGTGAATAACTCCATGAACGGAAGACGTTTAATTAACTCGTCCTGAACCAGATTAGCACCATCATATAACCCCTCATTGAATTGGTATAAATCATTCATGGCAAAGGATTTAACCTTACCCTTGGGTCGCACCAACCATAGACCCTTGCTGTTGAAGGTTAATCGACAATTAAGCCTCTCATGCGAGTATAATTTGTTGGTCTTACTTACACCCCACCTTTTGATGTAGGAAACAATAGACCAATCCTTCTTGTTCTTGTGGAATACCACAATACGTGTGGACTCTGCCTTGTTGGTGGTTTGCCTCATCAGAAGCTTGATTCTAGCTTTCTGTGGGCTTTCTTTGTAATCCTTTAGTAGCTCATCTAATTCAACTGAATTATGTGAACCTAATTTGGTATACTTAACCTTCCTTTTTACACTCTTTTCGCTCATCTCTACTGTTTGTAAATTTAACATATTCTTCCATTGTCAAATACTGCCTATCTCCATTATCACAGGTCATATCAACCCCTATAATGTTACCATCAGCATCCGTAACCCATCTTTCTATTGTGTATCCCCACATAATTAACCTGTTATTAATTCAAATGTCTTGTGAATGAGTATAGTATTCAAACGTATCAATCCTATCATCAAACTCTGGAAATGTTTTGTAAACAAGCATAGTTGCCTCACGCTGATTGGGTGCCTCAGCACCTTTGATGTCAATGGTACCAACCGTTAACCCCATACGTTTAATCTTGATGAAATGTTTAGGGGTACTCTGCCAATCTTCTAATTCATTGGCGAATACAGACGCATCAAACCCATATTTCTTGGCGAACTGCTTTACAAACTCAATAAGCTCTATTTTAGATATCTTATCGTTCAATCTAATTTCTTAATATTCTCAATTACTGTTACCTTTACGGGAGAAGCAAATACTAATTCATTTACCTCATCATAGAATACGTAAGCTCCATCACTAATATCAAATTCCTTAGCGAGAACGTTGTGGTTGTAGTACGAAATTGTACCACCCATGTATAAAATTCTTAATCTGTATTTTTTCATCAGTCCAGAGAGTTTATGTATTTATCAAACTTACGCTTATCCTTAGCCAACAAATCAAAGACGGTCTCCCACATATAAGTGGCATTGTCATTATCCTCATGGTAAACACCTTTCTCCATTGCTAATAGGGTGTTTAAAGCTTCCAGATATGTGTTATTGAAGAACTCTACCTTCTCCGTTACAGAGAATTCATGTAGGTGCTTTATGGCTTCATCTCTATCACCATCCTTAGCCATGGCTTCCAATCGTGCCAACTCTGCTTTCTTTTTTTCAATGTCTGCTCTTACTTCGTCTATTTTATTCATTTCTTATATGCTTGAATACCCATTAATACTAATAATACTAAAACTAATACCCCAGATGTGAACACTACCAATTTGGTTAAACCAAACCATGCACTGTCCAAAGGTAATTCATTGTAATACCCAATGAAACCCATGACCATACCCAATGCTCCTAATCCAATAACGGTTTTATGCACTCTGTCAATGTATAAGGTTAGTTTGTTCATCAATCTTCTCTATTGCTTCTCGTTCTTCGCACTCAGTGCATTTACCATCTGTGAACATTACAAGAAGAAATATCATCAAAGCTACCCCACATAACGTAAGTATAATATACTTAAATGCGGCTCTAAAAAAATCTGCTACCATGTCTGCGAAATAAAGTGCTACGTTAAACATTATTCAAAAGTATATACATATGTCGTATCCGAAACACCATTAACTGTTGTTACGTGTATATCTGGAACCACCAACCCCTTCACCTCATATACATCGTCAGTGAAGTAATCAAACAGTGCTAACCCACCAAACCCTAACGTGCAAAGTATACCGATTATAGTCCCTACAAATAAAACTTTAAATGCGTCTGCTACCCCTTTTCCTATATCCATTTTACAAATATACTAATTATTATTTACAATACCAAATTTATTTCACCAAGGATGTGTTAATCCCAATTCATGCTCGACCAAATCCTCAATCCAACGCACATTCAAACTCATACCATCACTCTCATCTGTGATATTGATTCCTTGGAATATTAAATAACAACTGCCGTTGGTGACGGCTGCGAAACCATCACCATAATCATCCAAATCGAAATCCTTGAACACCAATAGTTGACTGGCTGTCTCCCATTCCTCTTCCGTACATAAACCCTTAATTAAAGGTTCATTTTCATTCTTGCATTGAACAAACATACCCAACGTTGGTACCCAATCCATAAACTGGTCATACTCCACTGCCGTTGCAATGTCCACCCCCTTTCGTCTCAGAAAGTCACCTCTACTCATTAAATCCATAATCTATCTTGTTTTTATATTAATCGTCAGTTAACCACCAGTAAAATAATATGAACGGTGACATTATAACCGCAGCAAGCATACCAGCAAGTAACATGATTACCCCTAATATTATGACAGCCGTTGCTGTAAATAATATCGCCTTAGCTAACCATATTAATAGCCAACCGAAAAATCCAACGATTACTATCGCAGAAACTCCCAATAATATTGCTGCTATGAACTTATACGGATTCATCATCTTGTCTAAATTGTTGTCTAAGTCGTCTAAAAGGTCGTATAGAATAATACCTTAATGGTTATCCCAATTATAGATATCCAACCACAACCCATAACACCTAAATAAAAAAATAATAACCATTCTACCCATGGTGCTGGCTTCTGCATCTGATGCGCTTCCCAATCTGGGCGTAAACCAACAAAGTTGGCTATTACCACACAGATGGATAATATCATCCCTATGCCGACTACCGTATTCATCCTGATAATCCCTTTCTCTCTTTCTGGTACGCAATGCTGCGCTCAACACTCTCAACGCTCGTCCACATACACTTATAGTACCCTTCCGTCTGAGAACCTGCAATAAATGCGGTCAAACCCAACTCTGGATTCACAATGTGCCCAGTTCCTTCCTCAACCACGAATCCTTCGAAGATTGCTTCCTCTCCAACGAACATTTCTCTTGTCGGTCTTATATTAGTCATCGTCTCTAAATATTAGGTAAATAAATAGAAGTATTACAATCCATGTTGATATACTCACTATAAACTCTCTTTTGGTTCCTCACCCATCGGGTAAGTCATTAATGTCTGCCCCACGACACTTTCACATGGACACTCAATCCATATCTTGGTGACCGTATTCATCGTGTAATGTGTTCTAACCGTTATTTTGCAAAGGCATCTATTGGATAGATACTGATTAACTTCGGTTATATGTCCGTAGTCGTAATAGTCTTCAGCGACACAACCAGTTAATAACCCCATTAATACAATCAATAATACTCTCATTCTTTCCAATTATCTATTATGTTACTCACTATCAATACTACTGCCGCAAAACCTGTGAATACAATAGTGAAACCTATCATACCAGCACTCAAAGGAATTCCCTCTGGTGACGAATGGGTACCCAAAATAAAAGAACCCACACAACAGATTACCACCAGTAATGGTGACAAATCCTTTGCGTCATTGTATATGCCGATTATGAACTTAATCATACTTCCTTCTCTTCTGGTATCAAACTAGTCAAGGCACTATATAATCCGTTGTCCCATGCCTCTAGACGATTCCTGAACAGAAACCTCTCATGCTCTATGGTCTCCCAGTACCACTCTCTCTCAGATAAGTCTTTAGGGTTGCCCACAAAGCGATTTACGTCAGTTGCAAACTTAGGCGCAGTAGTGCGGTCAGTAACCACATCCACAAATATCTGATGCTTTTCAATTAACCAGTTATTCAATATCTCTCTGGTCGGAGCAGCATAGTAAGTGTAATACTCATTGGAGTAATCTATCTTACAGTTAATGATGTAATCATACAGATTCAACCCAACGGTTCCAGCAATGGATTCCCCACGGTTATTCTCAGCACCATCATGATGGTCGATGTAAGAGCCTCTGACACCTTCATCAAAACCAGCTTCCTTGGCTAGTTTAGCTATCTCATAAGGTATTACTTTATTTTCGTCTCCGTCTATCATGATTGGTATTGAAAAATTAATAACCACTCCGTTACCTTCTTAACCCTCTTCTCTTCAGCCGCACCCCTCTGGGAATACGTTAGAGTTTCCTCACCACAAGGAAGCATATCAACCAACTGCCAATAATAAGAAAGCTCTTGAACCTGATGCTTATCTATTACAGC
>Ga0208299_1000182_pt1 | contig 60075 bp, 85 predicted proteins | sample 15_taG_FD_184089 | JGI IMG/M metagenome (GOLD analysis project Ga0208299, IMG submission 184089) | Marine viral communities from the Subarctic Pacific Ocean - 15_ETSP_OMZ_AT15312 metaG (SPAdes) (version 2) | ecosystem: Environmental > Aquatic > Marine > Oceanic | place: Pacific Ocean | collected... | reverse complement strand
TAATATCCTTTCCTTCCTCAATTATAGATGTAAATGATTTCATGTTTATATCTCCTTTATATTATTATATATCTGCTATGGTATTTGATAAAAACTGGTTTGTCAAGCATTATTCGCCAGTATTGTAATATGTCCCTATGATTTCATTTATATTAAAACTAGTCCTATAAACCTTAACATTTTGAGCTACAGCCGTTATTGTGGTATCATCTGCACTATAAGGACTAACATTATCAACCCCATTACCAGAAACAAATGTTCCTGAAATGAGCCTTACTGTCAAATCATTACCATCTTTAGCCATTACCTCACCTACACCATCATTTCCATTATCGCTATCACCTGTTATAGATGTACCTACTGAAAAATTTGTGCTTGCTGTAACAGTAAGGATCAATTCAAGATAGGTTATTGTAATCTGTGAACCTGCTGTATCAATATCTATTGCATCTACTAAAGTACCATCACTTAGTAAAATTTGTGCTATTGGTGTTGTTGTCATCTTATATTATCTCCTAATTTAATTCATTATCTAATTTATCGTTAGTTTGCATAGTAGAAACAATATTTGATTTACAATGCCTACATTGAGTTTTTTGTTTATAATACACAAATGTTTTACCACATTTAGGGCAAAATACTTTTGATCCATTAATTCCTTTTCTTCTCAAAAGAGGAATTTGATTACCTTCATTAAAAAATTCTATTAAATACTCTTTAAAAGATTTCATTTTATACCTTTATATATCATGATCAGTCAAGATTTTAAACTCCCAACCTTTTTGTATAGCAAATTTTGTTGCTGCATCCCATTTAGCTTGATTTACTAACCAAGTTCTATATTTTCCCATCCATTTCTTTGTTTTTCTTTTTTGAGGTTTTGGTTGTTCAACAAAACATTTAGGCTTAATTTCACATATATATTCTTTTATTGCTCCATTTTTGCATTTTGTTTTAAGCCATAAATCAAGAAAATATCTATGAGGTCTACCATCAATTGAAATATATGGTACAATTACTGTTTCTGAACCCCATTTTAATATACTTGAATTTAAATCAACATATCTAAAATACTTTAATTCTAATCCACTTCTATATATGATATTATTTGCATTACCATTATATTTATGTGGATTTATTGGTTTATATAAGCCTTGACTATATTGAGGCTTCTTTCTGCTCATATTACCTCTTTTTATTATTTATTTGAATCATATAATATTTAGTTATATCATCTAATATAACTTTATTGTTACTAATAATTTTTCTAAATATATGATTTAATTGATCATTAGCCATTTTTAGTACTTCTTTTGATATAGCTAAATGAGTTTCATCTATTTTTTCCTTTGAATTAATTTGAATTTTACCTTTTTCTAAGTAATAATGATTATTATACTTTTTGATTAATAGATAATATCTACTAGCTCTAAATATTATTTTATGGTCATTATATAAAATAATTCCATTAAATTTTTTAATAAAACTAAAAATATCATCTATCTTATTGATATTATTAAATAATATCTTTTTTATTGCTTCATCTGTCATATTATAATCTTATTATAATTATTTACTTTAAATCAATTTCTTTTATGCTATAATTAAATCCTTCCTTTTCATATATTTCAATACGATGTAGGAAATGATTTAAAGTATAATTATATCGTTTTTTCCAAGATAAATTATCACAGATATCATAAAGAGTAGCAAATTTCTTATTTTTATGTAATCTTAATACTCTACCAATAGATTGGATTATTTTTATAGAACTTTTCATTGACTCAGCAAACATAATCTTATGTAGATTTTTAATATTAATTCCAGTACTGAATGTACCATAAGATGCAACAATAACTACATTATCATTAACTTCTGAAACTTTTCTAATATTTTCTCTATAATCTGTTGATACTGAGCCATCAACATAAAAAAATTGTTTATTAGGATATTTCTTTTTTAGACATTCATATAAAGTTTTTCCATATTCTATTGTTTTGAATAAAATAAGACTATTATCTTCTTTTTCGATTAATTTTGATAATAGTCTTATTTTATCTTTTTTACTATTTATAAATGCAACTTCATCTTGCCAAACCATCTTTTTACAAAGATTTCTATCTGCATTATTATGATTTAAAATTATTCCTTTTATTCTAAGTTTAGATAAAAGACCTCTTTTCATTAAAGTCTTTGAATCAGTAACTCTATTGATTTGACCAAATAAAGATTTTAATTGTAATTTATCTATACTTGAATCCTGTAATGTTCCAGATAATCCTATTTTATATTCAGCATTTACACAATTTTGAATAATATTTGCTAATTCTGCGCCCTTTGCTGTATGAACCTCATCACAAACAACAGCATCAAATTTCTCAAAATATTTTGTAGGCATATTCTGCATACTTTGCCAAGTTGATATTGTGATTGGCTTTGTTGTATTTTTATCCTTACCTGAATAAATCTTATGTGTATATTCATCAAAGTCACATAAATTTTCAGCATATTCTTGAAAATCAGATGCCATTTGTTCAACTAAAGAAGTTGTAGGAACCAATAATAGAAAATTAAAATCATCATTTAAATATTTTAGCATATTAAATAGTAAAAATATAATAAATGATTTACCTGATGCTGTTGGAGATAATATTACTCTTTTTTTATGATAAAGAGATAATTGAACTGATTGTAATTGATAATCTCTAGGTGTGAGTTCATTTTTCATTACCTTTGAGTTAAAATCACATATTTTTTTCTTAGAATATTTTCTAGCTTTAGAAACTATATTCTTATCAACAATTTGGTATTTTATAGAATGTAATTTAAAATATTTGAAAAGATCAGATAATAATCCAATTGGAAAGAGACCTGTTTTAATTCTAAAAAGCTTTATTTTCCCATCCCAGATGCCCGATTTATATTTTGGTGAATAGAAATAATTATCTGCAAAAAATGCAAATCGATTATTTATATCTACAGCTTGATCTAAATCACATTCTAAAAAAACAAATGACTCATTATGATAATGTACTTTAACCACTAATTTTCGCCTACCATGAATTTTTTATAATCTATTAAATTTTTAATATCAAAACTAAGAGTATTACACTTCTTAAGTGTTTGTTCGAAAAAATCAACTAAATGCTTCTGTTTATTAAATTGAACTAATAATTTACTATAATCTGGATCTGATTCTACATGCCAAGTTAAATGTTTCTTTTCGACCTTATAGTCGAAATCATTCATATAATAATACCATTTTTCTCTAAATAACAAATTAAGACTATTTTCTAATGTTATTAATTTTGTTTTTTCTTTAAAAAAATATCTTAAAATATTTATTATGCAAATTTGGTATTTCTCTGATTTTTGTTTGTAAATGTTGTTCATTTAACTCAAAATCAGATTTAACCATTTCTGTTAATTCATTAAAGTCCATTTCATTCTCCAGCAATTTTATTTATTAATCTATTATAATACCATTTATGACAAATGTCACATCAAATTTAATAGAAGTTGCTGAATTTATTTGGCTATTTAAAGGAATTTCAGATAATGATATTGGAAAACAATCTTGAAGTTGAATAACAAATTCATGATTTAATTTATTGTTTAATATATGAATTCCAATATCACTTATATCATCAGGATTATCATCTGTTTCTGAAAAACTAGATAATGAATTTAACCAAGAATAAACAAGTCTCCAATTAGTATAACTTTCATCTAAAATAAATGTTAATGCTAATTGATCAATAATTGTACCTGTACCTGGCACTGTTAATGGTCTTTTTGCAGTTGGGTATTCAGATGTACCAATAGTTAATCCAGGAATTGAAGTATCAACTATGGAATTATTAAGATATTTATATTTTTCTGATAATATCTCAACTTTAAACGAATTTTCATAAGCATATTCTTGTGGCATAAGTAAATAATCCTTTTTATTTTAATTATTTACTTTTATTCTTCGTCTTCAAATAATAGACGTTGATCTATATTAGGATATCTATCTACTATATTATTAAATAGAATCTCTCTTAAATTATCCTTTTTCTCTTTCTCTTGTCTTTCTTTATGTAAAACCCATAAAATTCTATTATAAATTACAGTTGTGAAATAACCATATGGATTCCTTTTATCAATATTGTATTTATCTACTGCATATAGGCATCTATCATATGCTTCATAGATAAAATCATCTTTATATGTATAATTTACAAAATTTGGTTTATTTCCTATTCTATTACACATTTCAAAAAACATCATATGTAATTCTTCTGAAATTATATTTGTTTCTTTAAATTTAACTATTTCATCTTGCATTAATTCCTTATCTATATAATTATCTTTAGGCATAAATATCCTTATTTTAGGTTTAGGTTACTTTAATATTATATTAATTTATTATAATTGTCAAAAAATTATATACATTTACTTAAAATATGTATATAATGGAAAATTAATTGAATTCTTTTTGACAAGCACCTTTTTTAGTTTATAATAGGTCTTGTGGTTGGGGTAAATTGATTGGATAGTAATAGGGAAAATAATTAGTATTTCTCCTCTCTCCCTCCTTAATAAAGCCCGGAAATAATTAATATTTTGTTTACTTTTTCTGACAGATGTGTTATATTAGATCTAGAAGTTGGCAACATACATAAAAACTTAAATTCAGGAGAAATAATTATGGCAAAGGCTACTAGATTTTTTACTGGAAATGATACATATGGAAGAAGAGTTCAGATGGCTCAGTCAGAATCTGGTACTTGGTTTGGAAGATCTTTTGGATTTAATGGATATGGAAAGGCTTGGTTAAAATGGTTTAAGACTGAGCCAGAATTTCAGTCAACTTATATCAACCAAATTACAGGAGATAAAGATACTTATGAAACTCCTGTTCCTTGTTGGGGATTTCAGAAAATGACTGAACTTGATGAAATCCCTAGAGTTAGATTACCAAAATAAAAGGAGAAATAAAATGAAATATCAAAAAGAACTAGATGAAATGTTTTCGTATTGTCATGAATCATGGATGGATGAAAATGATAAGGAAAATTTCAATAAAGATATTCTAAAAGAAATGAATACAACTATGGAGGATCTTGATATCATGTTTGAACAATGGGTTGAAAACGGTTATAGTATTGAAACTCAATTAAGTCTTGTAAAACAGTTAATATCATTAATATAAGGAGGAATAAATGCCAAAAATAACAGAGAAAATTAATACAGAAGGATTTGAAGAACAAGAGATGTCAGGCAAATGTCCATTGTGTGATTTTGATATGTTCTTTGATAATGATGGTAAAAGTTGTGTTATAGGATATGGAGAATACCCTATAGGAGGTTTCAGAAATAGCATGAAACCAAATACCAATATTGGATTAGCATATGAATGTCCAAAATGTTTTACAAAAAGTATTCATCATACAAATATGGAAAGTATATTTTAAGGAGAATAAATGGAACAATTTAAAGGACTTACAAATAGTGAGATAGGATTTGTATTACATGAGATATTATATGAAATAGCAGTTGAAACAGAAATTATGACTGATAAATTGTTTCAGGTTCTAGGTGAGTATTATGGAATCACTGTTAAAGAAATAAAGAAATATCTTCGTTCTGCAGAATCAAATTTTTGTGTTGGAAGCGCAAATGTTATTGGATTTATTGATAATCAACCATTAAAAAGGACTAGTTTCTTAAATAAAATTCATAGAACAATGGAATATGTTGCATCTAAAGTTGATTTAGATATATCAGATGAAGTCGAATTAGAGACATTTTTACGAGTCTTTGAAACTGAATCCTTTTATCCCGTACATGAAAATGGATGAGCCAAAAGTATTAGTAGTTGGTGACCCTGGATTAGGATCAGCAGCAAGAGCATTAGAAATAGCCTCACTGGCACAAAAGAATCATTATAATGTTGAAATTGTTTCTAATAAAGAATTGACAAAAAGAATGGAAAATGATATATTAAAAAATAATAATTTTGATAATGCAATTTTAAACTTAGAAAGAGGGGGAATTTATGGATTCAAATATGAAACTTGAAGAAGTAGAAGAAATTCTACCAGATACAACTGATGAAATGCTAAAAACAATGACTGCTAATACCTTATGTCGAATGCCAGATGAGAAATTTGAGGATTATAAAAAGAGAAGACATGTTAATAATATTATTACAAAGTTTAAGCTAAAAGGAACACTATTCTGGGATTCCTATAAAAAAGGACAATATATAAGGGGAATGTAATAAAATATGGATTATGTTGAAAAAATGAAAAACTGGTATTTGAAAATTCCTGTACCTAAAAATCAGTCATTTTTAGAATTAAATAATCAACTTTATGAATGGGCAAAAATAACACCATCAAATAATTGGATTTGTGGTAGATATGCTGGATATCTGTTAACGACAGGTAAAAATAATTTTATAATGGGTGATTATAGTGGTACAGATTTAACTACTGGTTGTGGTAATATACTTTTTGGTGATTCTATTGATTGTAGTCATGATGCATCAGATTCGGTAGTTTTACAAATGCAGTATGATAGATATGAATATTTTTATAAAAACATAATAAAGGGGATAACATAAAATGGAAACAGTTATAGCAGTAGATTTTGATGGCACAATTGTAGATTTTGCTTATCCAAAACTTGGACAAAGCAATCCAGAAGCCTTTAAATATATGAAAAAATGGATTGATGCAGGAGCAAAAATTATTCTCTATACTATTAGAGATGGAAAAGAACTTCAAGATGCAGTAAATTATATGAATGATAATAATATACCTCTGTATGGTATAAATAATAATCCTGAACAAAAAAATTGGAATAACAGTAAAAAGATTTTTGCTAATTTATATGTTGATGATGCTGCTTATGGGTGTCCCCTAACAATATACTCAGGGTTTAATAAAGATTGTGTTAATTGGTATATAGTTGGACCAGCAGTATTAGATATAGTTAAAGAGAGATTTGGTAGATAGATATGTATGCTATAATAGGAGATCTACATTTTGGTAAAAAGGAGGATCACGATATTTTTGTTAAATATCAGATCCAGTCTTATTTAAAAGTAATAGAATCTATTAAAAAACAAGGCATAAAAACTATTATATTAGCAGGAGATATTTGTGATAATAGAAAGTATATTACTTATACTACATTACAAATTATCAAAAAACACATAATAGATCCTGAATTAAATTATATAATAGTTGTTGGTAATCATGATGCTTATTATAAAAATACTAATAAATTAAATGCTCCTAAAGAATTATTTGGAGAATTTGAAAATGTTACTATTATAGATAATGAACCAAAAGAAATTATTATTGATAAGGATAAATGTTTATTTGTACCTTGGATGAATAAAGAAAATTCAGAAATATGCATGAAATCTATAAAAACTTCTAATGCAAAATATTGTTTTGGTCATTTTGATATTAATGGTGCACAAATGACAAAAGGTATACTTTGTGGTAGTTCTTTAAGATCAGATTATTTCAAGAAATTCGAAAGAGTCTTTTCTGGTCATTTTCATCTAACCCAAGAAATTGGAAATATTATCTATATTGGATCTATGTGTCAATTAGATTGGAATGATTATGGTGATAAGAAAAGAATAATCATAATTGATAGAAATGATCTTATATCCCAATCATTAGTTGATGAAATTTTTGTTAAGATTAATATAAATAATGAATATAAGTTTGAGAATCTTGATCAATATAAAGATAAGTTTTTAAGGATCTATATTAATAGAAAATTAAAGAAAATAGATGAGACTAAACTTATTGAAATTATTGAGAATAGTGTAAAGCATGAAATTATTGATAATACAATTATTCTTGATGAAGCAATTACTATTGAAGAAGATGAAGAATTTGTTGAGATTGTAAAAGAATGTATAGAATCATATGAAGGTGAAGAAGAAAGTGTAAAGAAAGAATCATATGAATTGATAATTGGTGAGTATAATAATATATTAGCAGAGGAATAGTAATGAAATTTAAAAGTGTAGAATTTAAAAATATTCTTTCATATGGAAATAAATTAACAAAATTACCTCTTGATACTAATCAAACTATCGGTATCACTGGAATAAATGGACATGGAAAATCTGTATTATTAGATGTCCTTCATTTTGTTTTGACTGGTAAACCATATAGAAAAAAACTAAAGAAACTAGAATTAATTAATAGACTAAATAAAAAAGACTGTTATGGTAAATTAATATTAGAACATAATGGTAAAGATGTTATTATAGAACGTGGAATTAAACCAGATATTTTTAATATAATTGTTGATGGAAAATCATTAGATGAAGATTCAAAATCAATTGATCAGCAAAAATGGTTATCTCAGTTTCTAAATATAAATACTGCCAATCTAAGGCATACATTATTTATATCATCTACAAATTATAATCCATTTCTCCAGATGACACTGTCGGAAAAAAGATTATTTATTGAAGATTTACTAAACATAGAGATATTTGGTAACATCCTGAAGAACCTGAAGGCCAAGGTTAGCATAATTAAAGAGTCTATTAAAGATTGTGAGACTAAGATAGAAAAGTTTGAGTCAAATATTGAAGTTATTGTTAATATGTTAAAGAGCCTTAATGAGAGTAATGCTGATAAAATTAAGGAATTGAAGAAAGAACTACAAGATCTTAAAGATAGTTGTAAGAATTATAAGACTGAACAAAAAGAATTAGAGATTGTAATTGAAAATACAAATAAAGAAATAGAAGAATTAACAGAAGAAAGAAAAATAAAAATAGAAGAGAAAGAAGAGCTTCAAGAAAAATATACCAAACAGCAAACAAAAATAAGAGATTTTAAAGAAAAGGGTGTTAATTCAAAAGTTAGAGTTATCACAAAATTAGAAGGTAAACAAGAACGATTTGATTTCTTTGATAATAATGATGTTTGTCCAACATGTCAGCAAGATATTGATTCAGAATATTCAGAAGAAATATCAACAAAACTAAAAAATAGTATAGATGAACTAAAAGATAAAGAAAATTCTATTAAGGACAAATTAACAAAATTAGATTTAAAATCTAAAAAGTTAGATAAACTTTATGATAAAATTCAAAATTTATCAGATAAAGTTATGAACATTGATTCTAGTATAACCCAAAATAATAATAAAATTAATATGGCTAATAGAGATATTAATAATAAAGATAGTCATATTAAAACAAATAAGAATAGAGCAAAAAGAATTAAAGAAGAAATAGAAGAGCTTAAAAATCCTAAAAAGGTAGAAGTTAATGATGATAGAAAAGATATTAATAAAAGGATTAAAAAGGAAAAGAAATCATTGACTAAATATCAAAATACGATGAAGGCTTATGACTTAGCATTTAAACTATTAAGTGACAAAGGCATAAAACAATATATAATAAAGAAATATATACCTTTATTGAATAAGTTTATAAATCTATTTCTTGAGATATTTCAAGCAGATTATAGAATCAAATTTGATGATGAATTAAAAGAAACAATAATAAAGGGATATACTAAATGTTCATATTATTCATTATCTGCTGGAGAAAAGGCTAGAGCTGATCTAAGCATATTATTTGCATTTCTAAATATTGCTAAAAGCAGAAATTATGTCTCATCAAATATTTTGATTCTTGATGAAGTTGCTGATGCAAATCTTGATAAAGATGGACTTGATGGATTAATTGAGATTCTTAATAAACTAAAGGAAATGGGATATACAACATTTACAATATCTCATAGGAAAGAATTAGAAGATAAATTTGAAAAATCATATATTGCAGAAAAAACAAGATTTTCAAAATTAATAGAAAAATAGGAGAAATAAAATGATTAAGAAGGTAATAGTAAATGATAATAATGTAGTATCTATAGAAAATTTAGATTTTAATAAATATTATATGTTTATAATAGAAAATCAGGTTTGGTGTATTATGATGCTTAATATGAAAGAACACCAATCAATATGTTTAACCAATCAAATGAATCATTTTTGTAATCCTAGCAAATTAAAAGATATTATAAAACAGGCTATTTCAAATGAAATAGACATATATGAATTTGATAGTATTATGGAAGGTATGAACTTTTTCATAAAAGATAATTTAAAGAATATAAGTTAATAAGGAAAATAAATGATTAATACAGAATATTTAATATCTTTAGATGCATCTCTAAGATCAACTGGTTGGTGTGTATTTAATCAATATACAAATGAATTAGAAGATTTTGGTATAATTAAAACTAAAGATATTATTGATGAAACATATCAAGAAGATTTACTATTATATATTAAAGAAGAGCTTGAAAAAATATATGCTAAATATTCTGATTATGGACGCTATGATTCACTTGATATGGTAATTGAAGGTCTTTCATTGGGTTCTAAGTCAACAATGAAAGACTTAATTGATGGAATGCATTGGGGAATTAGAACTCATTTTAGACAATATTTACCAAATAATTTAATTGGTGTTATTGCACCAACAGAATGGAGAAATAATCAATCAAGTAAAGAAAATAGAAAAGTTGCTAAAGAATTATTTGATAAAGATCCATTAAAACAAATGATGGTTGCTAAATTACCTGGACCTATATGTAATGATTTTATGAAATATATTCAAGAATGTGATTATAATAAAGAATCATTATATGATTTGACAGATGCATATTTTCTTGGTATATATAGACTATTACTAAATAAGGAGAAATAGTAATAGTTAAAAAGGTTATTATGTAATTTAATTTAGAAATAGGATAAATATGAATAAAGAGGAATTACTTAAAGAAAAAAACAGATTAGAGTCTGAAATATCTGCATTAAATAATAAGCAGATGACACTTAAAATTTTAATGAATAGTGAATATGGGGCACTAGCTAATAAATATTTTAGATATTATGATATGAGACTTGCTTCAGCAATTACTCTATCAGGTCAGTTAATAATTAGATGGATAGAAGAATATTTAATGAATCACCCACTCCAAAAGAAGTGGAAATGGGAAGTAGTATATTGTGATACTGATTCAGCATATATTTCAATTGAAACTGCAGTAAAAGGAATTCAAAAGAAATTTCCTGATTTAACAACAAATGAACTTTTAGATAAAATAGATAAGTTTACAGATAAAATTATTCAGCCAATTATAGATAAAGGGTATGATGATTTAGCAGAATATCTTGGATCTGAAAATGATATGGTAATGAAACGTGAAAAGGTAATTTCTAAATGTTTATGGACAGCAAAAAAGAAATATGCTATGACTGTTTGGGATGATGAAGGAGTTAGATATTCAGAACCTAAACTAAAAGTTAAAGGATTACCAATTGTTCAATCTTCAACTCCAAAATTAGTTAGAAATAAACTAAAAGAATCTATAAGACTTCTATTACTTGACAAAGATAAACTTATAGATTATATTAGAACTACAAAACAAGAATTCTACAAATATACCTGCGAAGAGATAGCATTCCCGAGATCAGCAAATAATATTAAAAAATATAGTGACGGTAAAGGATTTCATATAAAAGGAACTCCTATTCATGTTAGAGGAGCAATAGCATATAATAATTGGGTTGAAACAAATAATATCCAACATAATTTTGATTTAATAAGAGAAGGCGAAAAAATCAAATTTGTCTATCTTAAAGAACCAAATCCCTTATATTCAAATGTAATTTCATTTGTAAATAAATTTCCAGATGAGTTTAGAGAATATGTAGATTATAAAACTATGTATTTTAAAACTTATTTAAAGGTTTTAGAGAATATTAAAAAAGTTTGTGTTTCAACATTCATTCCACTCGAAAGAGAAATAGATTTAAATTCATTATTTGATTAAAGGGCATATATTGGAAAAAATAATACTCAAAAAACTTATAGAAGATAATGATTATATCATAAAGGTCTTTCCTTTTTTAAAGAAAGACTTTTTTGATTCATATGAAACTAAATTAGTATATTCTGTAATAAGATCATTTATAAATAAATATAATAGAAAACCAACATATACTGCTATTATAAGTGCATTACAAAAGAAAGATAATATAAATGAAGATTCATATGAAAAAGTAACAGATTTACTCCAAGATGTTCAAGATAATTATAATGAAGATCATGATTTTGATTGGCTAATTGATGAGACTGAAGACTATTGCAAAGATAAAGCAATGGAAAATGCTATATTTAGCGCTGTTAATATTTATGAAGATAAAAATGAGCCAAATTCAAAAATAGAATCTATTGTAAGAGAAGCATTATCAGTTTCATTCAAAAATGATTTAGGTATCGATTTTTGGGATCCAAAAGATATTAAAAAACGTCATGAATCAATGACTACAGAAAAAAGAAAATATCCTTGTCATCTTGATGAATTTAATACATTATGTGGTGGAGGCATTGAGCCAAAGGCCCTATCAGTATTTATGGGAGACACGCATAGTGGTAAAACAATGTCTATGGTATCATTAGGAGCATCATATGTTAGAAATGGATATGATGTTCTTTATGTTACGCTTGAAATGTCACGAGAAAAGATAGCACAATTATTTGATGCTAATTATCTTGATATGGAGATAAATGATTTACCTTCATTAGAATTTGATGAATTTAGAGATTCAATATTAGAAACTAAAAAAGATTCTTATGGTAGATTATTTATACAAGAATTCCCAACTGCTGGTGCTTCAACAATGAGTATCAGAAATCATATTAATGATTTAAAACTTAAATCAGGGTTTAAGCCAAAAATAGTTATAGTAGATTACATAAATTTAATGAGAAGTGATCGGTATTCATCTGGTGACTCCTATACTATAATTAAAGCTATAGCCGAAGAACTTAGAGGCCTGATGGTTGAAAAAGAATTTGCTGGAATAAGTGCAACTCAGTTTAATAGAGGAGGTGCAGGAAGTAGTGATCCATCAATGACAGATACAGCGGAATCTTATGGTTTACCAGCTACATGTGACCTTATAATTGCAATGTATGGAAATGAGGAACTTTCATCAAAAAATATTATACTTTGGAAGTCATTAAAGAATAGATTTGGTGGTATTATTAATCATAGATTAGTTATAAACACTAAATTTGAATATGCTATGTTATGTAATCATAAAAAAGATGATGATCCAGTGCCGTATATTAGTAATTCTCCAAAAACTACTGCATTGATGGCTAAAATGGTAAATAGACAATCAGTAAAGAAAATAGATAATACAACTAAATCTGATATAAATGAATTATTTGATACATTTTTAGACTAATAAATAAAGTAAATAATTAAAATAAAACAAATAGGAGATTTACTGATGGATTTTAATAAGTTATTTATTAAATCATGTGCCAAGACAATAAACACTGATGAATTAGAAGAGAGTAAAAAGACAGAATTTAAAGATATAGTTAAAATAGACTATGATTTTGTATTATTTGAGTCATCAGATAAGCTTAAGAAAGAGCTTAAAAATCTTATTGATGGTGATAAACAAGCAGAAAAGCTTAAAAAAGACGCAGTTAAAAATAAAGATAAGGTAAATGACTATCTTGATCATATATATTTTATGTATGAGAAAGATCTTGAAAAGATATCCAAAAAACATAAAATTGACTATGATGATATAGCAAGTGCATTTGTGGAGCTATAATGGGAGCATTTAGTAAATTACAAGCTATAACTTTTGTTGCTTTATTAACAAAACCATTTCGAAAATGGAAAGCTTTTGAATTAGGTATAATAGATAAAAATGGAGTTAAAATAAACGAACCTAAATCAAAAGAAGAAAAAGATTCTATTGATCTTTTTAAGAATATGATAAGAAAAATAAAGGTAACTTTATTAAAATTTATACCAAGTGAGAAATATTTACAATTTATACTTGCTGCATATTTATTAAAAGAAAATTTAGATGAAAAAGAAAGTACAATAAAGATCGAATTAGATAAAGTTTTAACAGAAGAAGAGCATATGATTATATTTAATTTAATTTCTGAACCAATTATTCATTAAAGGAATAAGTTATGTTAATACCTGGTCCAAATAAAGACGAGAAGAAGGCTGATTATATAAAAAGATGTATGGAATTCTTTGAGAAAGAAACCAATTTTGATCTAAAAAATAAAGAGGATAAAAAGCAAGCATTAGATATATGCAATTATAAATTTAAATAAAGGATTAATATGGATAAGAGTAAACTTGTAACAGATCTACAACGTGACATTTTAGACTTAAAAGAAAAAAATTCAAATATGATATCTAGTGATATATCAAAAATTTTAAAGTGCAGTAGTAGTTATGTTCGAGAAGTTCTTAGACATTTTTGGAAAAATGAAGAAGAATATGATGATAATGACGATGATGGTAAAGTTTTAATTGAATCACTTAAATCATCAAAAAAGATTCAAAAATTACAAGATCAACAAAGAATAGAAAGAAAGATTCGAGAACAATATCGGTATGATAATGCTGTTTCTGAATTAACAAATGAATTAATCAGTATATTCAAAAAAAGACCTAAAAATAAGGTTATAAGTCATAATTCAATTAATAATGATAATTATGGAGTTTTTCATCTAACTGATACTCATCTTAATGAACTAATCAATATACCCAGTAATCAATTTGATTTTAAAATAGCTGCTAAAAGATTACAAAAAATGGTTGCTGAATCAACTATTATTTTTAATTCTTATAATGTTAAAAATGTATTAATTTCATTTACTGGAGATTTAATAAATTCTGATAGAAGATTAGATGAATTACTTAATATGGCTACAAATAGAGCTAAAGCATGTGCGCTTAGTGCCATTTTATTTGAACAAGTTATATTAGATCTCAACAAGAATTTTAATGTAAGTATAGCATCAGTATCAGGAAATGAGGGTAGAGTTAAAGATGAGTATGGTATATCAGAAATAATGATGAGTGATAATTATGATTATACAATTAATCAAATTTTAAAATTAATGTTTAGAAATAATAAAAAAATTAAATTTATTGAAGGGTCATCAGCAGAATTAGTAGTAAATATTAATGATAAAAATTTATTATTACTTCATGGTCATCAAGTGAAAGCCGACCATGCAAAATCTATGCAATCAATTAGAGGTAAATATTCAGATAGAGGTATTAAAATTGATTTTGCTATATATGGACATTTACATTCTGCTCTAATAACTGATTATTATGCTAGATCATCTAGTTTATGCGGATCTAATGCATATTCAGATAACGATTTGCAATTTTCTTCAAAGGCAAGTCAAAATATACATGTATTTACAAATAAAGATATACATTCATTCAAAATAGACCTCCAAGATACAGAGAACATTCAAGGCTATAATATAGATGAAGATATTATAGCATATACAGCTAAATCATATGATAAAATTTCTTGGATAGAACCTAAAAAAATCTAATTAATAAAAAGTAAATAATTAAAATTAAACATAAAATAATTCTAATGGAGAATAAAATGAACAAAGAAAATCTAAATAGTATATTCACAGATATACTAACTGAAGATACATCATATTACAATGTAGGTGATTCTATAAAATACGATCTTGAATCTGCAGCCAATGATAATCCTGGTAAAGATGTTAGTTTTGGATATGGTATGGTTGTTGCTAAGTCTGGTATGGATTATATATTAAAGCTTGATAATGGTCAAGAAATTAAAGTTAAAAATGGAAATGCATATGCTTATGGTAATGCAGATGGTGATGCTAATCCATAATAGGAGATTGAATTATGTCTATAAGTTCTGAAACAGGTACTGTAGATGGTAATGATGTCACTTATGATATTCCTGGAAAAGGTTCAGCTAGAGGTGAAGGTGTAATTGCATATATTGATTACACTAAAGCTGGTGCTGATGATGTTTTTATAACGATATCATTTCAGAATACTATAATTAATACTGATGACTTTTTTAGTCAGATACTTGTTGATACTGGTGCTATTACTCCAGCATCAATTAATATGGTAGCAACTGGATTATTTAGATTACCTATACCTACAGCATTAAACGAAGAAACTGTAAAATTAACATTTGCTGGTTTAGATACTGGTGTAATTAATGTTGAATTTTCTGTTGATAATGGATATGTATAAAAATGATTAAAAGCAAAAATAGGTATGATATATTTAGAGATGGTTTAACTTTAGGTCAAATAAATTCTCTTAAAAATATTGCTAATGGTCTTTGTGGATTAGATGAAAATGCACAGGTACCAATAGCTCAACTTCCTGATGCAGTAACAGGTGCAGTATACTATAAAGGTGTTTGGGATTGTTCCACAGGTTCATACCCTGTTGGACCTAATCAAGGTGATTATTATATCTGTTCTGTTGAAGGTACAATAGGAGCAGTTGATTATCTTGTTGCTGATTGGCTAGTTTATAATGGTTCTACATGGGATAAAATTGATAATTCATATGGCCATGATCACGATTATAGATACTATACTCTAACTGAAATTGATATATTTTTGGCTCAAGATGATAATGTAAGTGTTCCTTCAGGTTTTCCAAACAGAGATGATTCTGTTATTAGCTTTGATGATGGAACACTAACCTTTAGTATTACACCTTCTGGAGCTGATTTTGATGTATATAGTGATAGAATTTTATATACATTTGATGAAGCACAAACAGCAACAATAACTGACACTGAAGGAATGTGGCATTTCTATTTTGATGCAGATGGTGTTTTACAATCAACACAAACATTTGTAGAATCAATAATATTAAAATATGCATATATATCTAATGGTTATTGGGATGCAGATGCTAATACTTTAATATTGGTAGCAGATGAGAGACATGGGCTAACAATGGACCCTATGACTCATCAATATCTTCATGAGACTGTAGGAACAAGATTTCAAGAAGGTTTAGGTCTAGTCAGTATTGTTTCTGATGGTGATGGAAATCTTGATGCTTCTGCTCAATTTGGATATGGTACGGGTATTATATGGGATGAAGATATCAAATTTGATTTTTCTGGGGTAGCATCTCCAGCACAAATTCCAGTATTTTATAAAACTGGTACATTTGGGTATTGGAGAAAAGATACTGCAACAAATTTCCCAGTTAAAAATTTTGTTGGCGGTGGTTCTAGATTAGCATATAATGAATGGACAGGGACAACTTGGCAACAAACAGAAATAACTAATAATGATTTTGGTTTATGTCATTTATTTGCAACTAATGATTCAAATCAACCAATTATATCTATTCAAGGTCAAGGTGATTTTACAAGACTAAATCAAGCTAGAGAGGCAGCAGCAACAGAAATTAATAATCTTATTACCACCGGAATGCCATTTCAAGAATTTTTAGCTATAGCATCAGTTATATACCAAACATCTAATGGATATACAAATGATGTAAAATCAAGAATTAGAACTACTGATACTGGTGATGATTATATTGATTTCAGATATTCATTTGGTGGTGGAACTGCTGGATCTGTAAATGATCATGGTTCATTATCAGGATTAGATGATGATGATCATCCACAATATGCTTTAGTTTCTGATAGATTTGTTTCAACTGAACAAACTGGAACTGCATCTCAACAAACAATAGCTCATGGGCTATCAGGTACACCAACAGGGGTTTTAGTATCTGTTACTGATGACAATTCAGGTGGTGGATTTGTAATTACAGAAGGTACCCATGATTCAACAAATGTATATGTTACATGCACAACTGATGTTAAATATAAGATTTTAGCTTTTTTATAAGGATAGAAATTAATGTTAATTGATACAATAAAAGAACCAATAAAAAAATGGGCTGAAAAGATAAACGATAATATTATTGAGCTTCCAAATTTATCTAAGCCTGAAGCTATAGAAGTTGATGAAAATAATATATCTTGGGATTATAGTTTTGATGTTGTTTTTAAGAATATTAAACAATTAATAAGAACATATAGAGAAGTATCATTAACCTTTGAAGTTAGCTTAGCAGTAGATGAAATTATAAATGAAGCTGTAGTATATGATGAAAATGATGTTATAAATGTCAATTTAGATAAAACTGAATTTTCTGATAATATTAAAAAGAAAATCATAAATGAATTTGAATATGTAGTATCTTTATTAGATTTTAATAATATAGGTGATGAATATTTTAGAAAATGGTATGTTGATGGTAGAATCTATTTTCAAAATGTTGTTGATTTAAAAAATCCAGGTAAAGGATTATTAAAAATAAATTTACTATCTCCATTAGATATTTTTAGATATAAAGATGTAAAATCAAAAAAGAGTTTTTATATTTGGAAATTAGATGATTCTGATGCATGTAAAAGAAATAGATTAGGTGGATACTATGGAAAAAATACAGATAATCAAGTTATTTTTAAAGTACCTGAACAATTAATAACATACGCTCCATCTGGATTAACTAATGAAGATGAAGAGTTTTTTATTTCATATTTACATAAATCTATTAAACCATTAAATCAATTAACACTAATTGAAGATTCTGCTGTTATTTATAGATTAACAAGAGCTCCTGAAAGAAGAGTTTTTTATATTGATGTTGGTAAATTACCCAAAAAGAAGGCAGAAGCGTATGTTCAAAAACTTATAAATAAGTTTAAAAATAAAATATCATATGATTCTACAACAGGTAAAACTAATCAATCTAAAAATACAATGACCATGTTGGAAGATTTCTATATACCTAGAACTTCAACTCAAAAAGGTACAGAAATTGATACTATTTCTAATGGAGCATTGGTTGATAAAATAGAAGATATTTTATATTTCAAAAAGAAACTTTATAAATCATTGAATGTACCTACAGCAAGAATTGATCAAGATGAAAAGGCTGTTGTTAATTTAGGTAATAGTGGAGAAATAACAAGAGAAGAACTTAAATTTTCTAAATTTGTAAAAAAATTACAATCTAAATTTGGATATGTATTTTTAGATTGTTTAAAGAAACAATTAATCTTAAAGAAAATTATAAATATTAATGAATGGAATGATAATTATCAAAAAATAATATTAAATTGGGAAACCGATTCTTATTTTGATTCATTAAAAGATGAAGAAATATTAAATGGTAGAATAGAAATAGCTGATTCTTTAAACGAATATATTGGTAAATATTTCTCTCATGAGTATGTACAGAAACAAATTTTTAAAATGACAGATGAAGATATTGAACATCAAAATGAATTAATAGAGAAAGAAAAGACTGATCCAAAATATAAAGATGAAGATGAAGAATAAAAAGTAAATAATTAAAATATAGGAGAATATAAAATGACAGATAGTCTATTAAAGAAATGTGTTGAGAATGATGTAATAGGTTTTAAAGAAGAGTTAAAGGAAATGATTCAAACCAATTTTGATGAAAAAATTGATAAAATAGAAAAGGAAATGTATAAAGAGTCTTTAACTGAAGGCTGCACTGATAAAGATAAACTTGAAGAAGAAAAAGAAGATGATGAAGAATCAGAGGATGATAAAGATAAAAAAGATTCTGATGAAGATTAATCTTATTCTATAAGGAATAAAACAATGGAAGAGTTTTTAACTGAAGAATATCAAGAAATGAATATTCTTACAGAAGGTAAAGAACATCAAAGAAAATACTATATAGAAGGTATTACTTTACAAGGTAACACCCCAAATGGTAATGGTCGAATTTACCCTACACAAATTTTAACAGAAGCAATTAATGCTCATACTGATAAATATTTACATGTTGATAGAGCTTTAGGTGAATTAGGTCATCCTGAAAAAAATAAACATAAAATTAATTATGAAAATGCATGTCATAAATTTGTAAAGGTAACTCAAGATAATGATGCTTTTATAACAAAGGCAGAAGTATTAACAGAATTTCCAAAGGGTAAAATTCTTAAAAATTTAATTGATGCAAAAATAGGATTTGGAATATCATCTAGGGCATTTGGTGCAACTAAAGTTTCTAATGGTGTTAGAGTTGTGCAAGGATTACGAATTGTTTCTCTTGGTGATATTGAACATGAACCTTCTGCACCTGATGCATTTATGACTGCTATTATGGAAAATCATGAATGGGTGTATGAAAACGGTGTTTTAATCGGAAAAGATTTAAATGAAACTCTTGACGAATATCATAATATTATCAATAAAACACCAAAAAGTCAATTAAATAATGCGTATATAGACATTTTTAAAGATTATTTTAACAAATTAAAATAAAATAAAGTAAATAATTAAAATATATAATAAACCATTAAAAATAGGAGTAAATTTATCATGAAGATAAAAGATATTTTAGAAAAACACTTTAGTGAAGTTCTAACAGAAGATGTTGGAAATGAAATTGAAGTAATGTTTGAAACTTTAGTTGAGGCTAAAGCTACCGAAAAGGTTGAAGCTCTTACTGAAGCTAAGAATGCAGAACTAGAAGAAAAATGTCAATCAGATTTAACAGAATTTAAAGAAGAATTAGTTGAAAAACTAAATGATTATGTTGGTCTTACTGTAACTGATTTTCTAATAGAAAATGAAGGTATTATAACAGAAAATCTTAAAGCAAAAACTGCTGATAAGATTATGACTGGAGTAACTAAGCTTTTAACAGAATGTCATATTGATATACCTGAGTCTGAAATAGATGTAATGAAAGATCTTACTGGCCAAATAAGTACTCTTAAGACTGAGCTTAATGAATCTTTAAATGCAAATCTTGAATCAGATAAGCAAACATTTGAATATGAAAAAGCATTTAAGTTTACAGAATTAACTGAAGCTCTTACTGATAGTGATTCAGAAAAAGTTATGAAACTTATTAAAAATGACAAATTTCAAACTATTGAAGATTTTGGAACAAAGGTTACTATTTTAGCAGAAAATATTGGTGTTAAATCTAAAGATATTTTAGAAGAAGATCTTAATTCAAATGAATCAGATCTTACTGGTGATGCTTTAGAAGAAGATCAAGATCTTGAAGAATATGAAATTGATAAATATTTTCCAAGTTCTTTAATGTAATGAACTAAATATATACTAATTTATAAAAATAAAATAACTTAAAAACTCTAATAAGGAGAAAATAAATGATTAAGGTAGAAAAAGCAATAATCGATAAGTGGATACCGCTTATGGAAGGTAAAGGAAAATGGAGTGATTATGTCTCTGCTTGTCCTAAGATAGAAGAAAAAGATTATGCAATGAATGCTCAACTTTTTGAGAACATTGAAAAATATGCTGGTACTAAAGATGAAAGTCTTGATGAATCAACTATGGCTTCTGCAATTGGTAATTATAGCCCAATTCTAATTCCAATGTTAAGACGTGTTATGCCTGCAATGATTGGTCCTCAGATTTTTGGTACTCAGCCTCTAAGCGGACCATCTGGTCTGATTTTTGCACTTAGAGCAACATTCCAGAATGATTCTGTAAACTCTCTCACAAGAGCAACTTCAGTTATTCTTACTGTTGCATCTGGAACCAATTATACAGTTGGTGGTGATATCACTGGTGATAGTGATAATGGTAATGATGGTGTTGGTGTTGTTCGCCACAAAGAAGGTAATAATCTTCTTGTAGAAGTTGTTTCTGGAACATTTGTTGTTGCAAATGGTGTTGATAATGCTAATCCATATAATGCAGATGATACCACAATTTCTGCCGTATATGAGAATGAAGCACTATTTAACGTGATTTTCAGTAATTATAGTGGATCTTATGCTACTGCTACTGGTGAGGCCCTTTCAACTAACATGAAGGAAGTTGGTTTTGAGATTGAAACTGCTACTGCAACTGCTAAGACTAGAAAGTTAAAAGCAAAATGGACTAATGAACTTGAAGAAGATTTACAAGCAATTCATAATATGAATGCTGAAGCTCTTCTAAGTACAGTTGCTTCTGATGAAGTTATAATGGAAATGAATCGTGAAATGATTAATTATCTAATCGCTAATATCGGTTCTACTACAGCTTTTGATTATACATCTGCTGATGGTCGTTGGGAACTTGAGAAGTATCAAAATCTTATGACTATGACTTCAAGAGTAAAACGTCAAGTTGCTGTTGCTAATAAGCGTGGTCAAGCAACATTTATGATTGTTTCTCCTGCTGTTCTTTCAGTATTTGAATCTTCAGGTAAGCTTGATACAAATGGAGTTGATCCTGTTCAGACTGTTTATGCTGGTACTGCAATGGGTATGAAAGTTTTTGTTGACCTCTATGCTACTGATGATACAATTTATCTTGGCTATAAAGGTCCGACAGAGATAGATGCTGGTGTTTTCTACTCTCCATATATTCCACTTCAAGTTCGTAAGGGTTACGGTGAAGAGGATAATCAACCAAGAACATTCTTCAGTACTCGCTATGCTCTTACTGATAATGTTTATGGCGCAGAAAATTACTACAAGGCAATCTCAGTAGCAAATCTTCCTGCCTAATAGTATTTAATAACCTTACTATTCTTCTGGATCATACGATCCAGAAGTCATTAATATTGGGTCATATTTTTTATAAAATATGACCCATTTCTGTATTATAAACTTGTCAAATTTTTTAAAAAAGTAAATAATTAAAATAATATAAAGGTAAAATATGTCAGCAGATTTTGAATTTCCAAAAAACTTAAATGAAGATATCCAACCATATATATTATTTTCAGCATTTGATTGGTCTACTAAAGGTAAAAAAAGTCAATCTTTAGAAACAGCAAAAACAAATACTGAAAGTATACGATTACCTTTATCTGCAAATGGAATTAGTAGTTTAATTTCAAATAGATGGAATGAAACTGAAAATGTTACAGAAAGTCTTGTTGAAGGAGCAAAAGCTGCATTAGCACAAAAGGTAAAATCATTAGGCGGAACATTTGCAACAAGAGCTGCTTTTTTAGCAGGTGTAGCTCAAAACGATGCTGCCAGTTTAATATATGATGGAGTTAATTTTAGACAATTTTCATTTTCATATGAATTAATACCATCAAGTCCAGAAGAATCAGCTTCATTAGCAAATATAATTAAAGCATTTAAAAGAAATTCACTACCAGTATATGAAGGATGGAAAGTATCATATCCAAATTTTTGGAATGTACTAATAGTATTTCCTCAAGATAAAAGTGTTATCAAAATAAAAGATTGCGTATTAACAAGTATAAATGATAATTATTTTACTGATACAAAAATACCTTTTCATGATGGTGCACCTCCAAAAATCGATTTAGAACTAACATTTAAAGAATTAGATCATATATCTAAAAATGATTATTTATAAACTATGAAATATTTTAATTTATTACCACTATACACATTTGAAGATGGAACAATAGGGCGAAATTTAAATTGGAAATATTATTTTGCTACTGATATAGATACATCCTATATATCAACATATAGAATTCAAGAAGGTGAATCTCTAGAATCAATATGTGATTATTTATATAATGATGCATCTATATGGTGGTTAATAGCAATTTTAAATGGATTTAGAGATGTTTTATTTGATATGCCGTTAAGTGAAGATATGGTACAAAAATTTGCACAAGATCTAAGTACTACAACAACTTTAACTTTATCTAGTGTTGATGATTTTTCAGTTAATGGATATATAAGCGGTGATGGTGATAATGGAAATTCAGGTAGAGGTACAATAGTTAGTATATCAGGAAATGATGTAGTAGTCAATATTTCTGTTGGAGAATTTGTTGCTTCAAATGGAGTAGATAATGCTTCAACATATGCTTCTGATAAAACAACAATTTCATCTTTAACTCAAGTATTAAGTGAAGCATCATATATAACAAATTATGATTTATTAACTGATGATAATGATGAAAAACGAGTAATAAGAATAATAAAACCAGAATTTATACAAAAAATACTTAAAGATATAGTGAGACAATCATAATATGGCTGAAATACTTTCAACAGTTGAAAATCTTTCGATTATTATGACTAGTAATACTGGAAAAACTATTGATCTAACTAAATTATTTTTAGAAATTAATATTTATGAATCTATATTTAATAATTTCCTAAATGGAAAAATAACAATATTAGATACATTAGATTTAATAAGCAATATTCCTATAACAGGTAATGAAGATATTCAAATTGATATTATAACTAATCAATTTGATGATGCAATAACATTAAATTTTAAAGTATATAAATTAGATAAAGACGTAGAAGTTCAAAGTAATTTACAAAAAAATAAAATGTTTATTCTTTATATTTGTTCTAATGAGATGCTATTAGCTAATAGTAATTCTTTAAGTAGAAAATTTGATGATTCTAATGAAAATACTATCCAATGGTTATTAGACAATGTTTTAGATTCAACTAAAACACTATCATCTACTTCTAATTTAGAATCATTTTCTTTTAATTCAAATTATTGGACAATACAAAAAATAATAGATTTTATTTGTAATAATTCAAAAACATCAGATTATTCTGATTATATATTTTTTGAAGATTTTGATGGTTTTAATTTTAAGCCAATATCAGAATTAATGTCTGAATCAGAAATTCAACAATTAACATATGAGAGAACAACAGACGCCTTTGTTAGATTAAATAATATTATAGAATATAAATTTAATGCTTATTTTGATCTTTTAACATTATTTAAAACTGGTTTTTTTGGTTCTACAATGTTTAATTTTAATGAAATTAATTATGATTATACAAAAACTGAAAATACATTTTCTGAATTAGAAAATGAAATAACATCTTTAGGAAAATATAGTTTTTTTAATTCAGATTTATCAAATGCTTTAAATAATGTTTCTGATAATTATTTAGAACATGATTTAATAAATACTAGATTAGCCCAATTAAAACTTCTTAATCAGTATAATTTAGTAATTAGAGTTAATGGAGATTTTATAAGAAAATGTGGAAAAGTATTAGAATTTTCTTTTCCAAATTTAGATAATGAAAATAGTGTTAATGAATCATTTGATGGAAAATGGTTTATTAATAATATTAAACATACTTTTTTACAAAGTAATAGATATGAGCAAATGGTTTTATTATCAAAAAATGCAGCATTTTCAAATGATTCATTAGATCAAATAACATCTTTAATTAATATATAGGTAAATATGAAATTATATTATTGTATAGTAGAAAATAACATTGATCCTGATAAAGCAGGAAAAATACAATTAAGAGTTATTGGAAAACATACAGAAAATAGAGATGATGATACTCAAAATAATTATCTTCCTGTAGAAGATTTACCTTGGGCTAATCTTCTATCACCAACAACATCTTCAAATATTTCTGGTCAATGTGATATTGCTGTGCCTGCAATAGGTTCTGTTGGAATATGTTCATATATGGACGTGGATGAACAATTTCCAATATTAATAGGTACTATACCTAAAATACTTGTAGAACTACCTGATTTTAACCAGGGTTTCTCAGATCCATCTGGAACTAATCCAATAAGTGATCTTGTTGGAGAATCACAAATATCAAGATTAGCAAGAAATGAGAATATAGATCAAACAATAATTCAAGATAAAACTGATAATGTTGAAGAAAATGTTGATTGTAATGGAACAGAATTTAGTGAACCTGTAACAGATTATGCTACAGTTTATCCACAAAATAGAGTTATTGAAACTGCTAGTGGTCATTTTTTTGAATTAGATGATACTACAGATGCAGAAAGAATTCATTTATTTCATAAATCAGGTACCTTTGATGAATATCACACAAACGGTGATAAAGTTGAAAATATTAAAGCAAAGAAATATGCTATAATAACTAGTGACGATAATTTATATGTTAAAGGTATTAAAAATGTTAGAATTGAAGGTGGAGAAAATGTAGAAATTGTTGGAAATCAATTAGAAAGAGTTGAAGGAAATGTTATTAAAGATATTACAGGAACTAATACTGAAAATACTGCAGGAAATTTAGCAGTAAATGTTACAGGTGGAACCTTTACTTTAACAGCAAGTGGAAAAGTAGATATTAATTCTACAGGAGCAAAAATAACTATTTATAATGGATCAGATAATCTTTATGATGTAATAACTGATTTAATTACAAAAACAAAAGCAATAATGACTTTTGGAGGACCAACAAATCAAGCTGTAGATGGAGCTAGTCAAACTGCATTAGCAGGAGTTCAAACAAGACTTGATAGTCTTTTAGAATAAGGAGAAATTTATGACAGTTGTACAAGCAGACATAAAAGGTGATTTAGAGGATATGATTGATACCATGAATGCAACAGCAGAAGGGAGTGTAAAGAGTGTATATGCTGATGCTTTAGCAACAATAATTTATGACGCAATACTATCCCAGACAGTAACACTTACAACATTGAGTGCAACAGGCAATTTAGGTGCACCCGTTACATTAATTACTGGTGATAGTACAGTTTCATAAACACATAAGAGTAAATAAATATAATGGCTGAAAATATAACATACAAAGATTTTGATTTTAATTTTGAAATGGATGAAAATGGAGAATTAGGTGTTTTAACTAATGAAGATTCCATTAAACAATCTATTAAAAATGTAATTTTAACAAATATTTTAGAAAAGGTTAGATATCAAAATCCTAAATTTGGTAGCAGAATAAGAAAACTTTTAGGTGAAAAAATCAATGGATTAACTGCCTTACAAATAGGTGATGAAATTGAAATAGCACTTTTAAATTGGGAAAAACGAGTTGATATTATTGAAATCACTGCTGAACCAAATATATCAAGACAATCTTTTGATGTTTTAATTAAATATAAAATTAAAAATCTAAATACTGAAGATAGTATTTTAATTAATCTAGGAATTATTAAGTAGGATAAAATATGGCTAATGAATATTACGATTTAGACTTAGAAGAGATTAAAGTTAATTTACAAGAATTTTTTGAGTCTTCAACAGAATTCACTGATTATAATTTTGAAGGCTCAGCGGCTTCTAGCCTATTAGATGTACTTGCATTTGCTACACAAACACCGGCATTTTATCTTAATCAGACAGTGAATGATTTAACCCTTAAAAATGCAGAGATTGATTCTAATATTAAGAAACTTTCTCATATGCTAAATTATCTTCCAGCAAGAAAATCTGCTCCTTATATTTCTGTATCTTTACAAAGAAATGACACATATACAATAATCATACCTAAATATTCTACATGGAATATGGGATCATTATTATTAACAAATGTTGAAGATATTACTATTAATGATGGTAGTGTTTATGTTGTTGATTTATATGAAGGAATACCTACAACAGAAACATTTACATCAGATGGTACGGCATTTCAAAGATTCACATTAAGTAATACAACAAATGTAGATAATGATTATTTTGATGTATATGTAGATGCGTCTGATGGTGTAGGTGGATGGATAGAAAGTACTACTCCATGGAAGTCTGTAAATAGTGATGACTTTGAATTTGATGAAGAAGTTTATTATATTGAATATTTTGAAAATTTTATTATTAAATTTGATGACGGTCAATTATTCACAATACCTCCTGATGGAGATAGAATAAGAATAGAATATATTTATACAAATGGTATTACATATAATGGAACTACTGGAACAATCACAAATACTGATCCTGATGCAACAAATATTGAATATTTAGATATTTCAACATCTGATTCATTAGCTAATGGTGTAGATGAAGAAGTAAATGAAGGTATTCAATCAAGAGCTCCATTATTTTATACTACTCAAGGAAGAGCAGTTACAGAAGGAGATTATAATAATCTAATAAAAAGATGGTCTGATTATGATACTCTTGATAGTGCAATCGCTTGGGGTGGTGAAAAAGAATATATAGATACTGGAGATGATGATCATATTATAGAAACTGGATCAACAAGAGATTTAGGATATGTTTATTTCTCTATGCTTAAAACAGATTTAGATTATATAACTAGTGGAGAATGGTCAGATATTGAAGATTTTCTTTCAATATATAAATATATAAATTTATTTTTTAAATTTCTACATCCAATGTTTTTTAATGTTAGTCCTACAGTAAATGTTAGTTATCAATCATTAGTTGGAATTTCTGAAGATATAGAAGCACTAACAAATGCTTATTTAGATTTATCAGAAGGATATAAAAAATCATTTTATTTATCTGATTTAATTGGGTTTGTAGATGATCTACAAACAGTTATTTATACTTATATTACTTACACAACAAATGTAACTGTTAGGCATTCAGCAGATGATTATAATGTAATTAGATTAAATAATGCAGTTAATACTAGTAGTATATCAGGAACAATAAATGGTTTTGCTATAAGTGATGATGGTGCTGGAAATATAGAATGGAATTCTGGAACAGTTGGAAGTATTAATTATACAACAGGTTTTATTGTTTTAGATACAACATTTGGTGGACTATCTGAAGGTGATACTTATGATATAGGATTTACTCTTACAGATACAACAAATTTAACATTAGAAAAAGAAACATATTTAAAATTTAATGATATCACATTAAATCTTGTATAAGGTAATTTAATTTGGCTACTGATTATAATAAAAAATTAGAATATATAACAGAAACTCTTTTACCTAAACATCTTATAGATCAATATCCAAAATATGTTGATTTCATAAGAGTTTATTTAAGATTTTTAGATCAAACATATTCAGATAAAATTTTAAAAATAACAGATAATTGTAATACTAATACTGTTTATGATGAACTTTTAGATGATTATTTAAATAATTATTTTAAAGATGTTGTGAATTTAGATAGATATGAATTAACATCTCAGAATAAAAGAAGATTATTAGAATTAAGTAAACTAATAATGAATAGTAAAGGAAATAAAAAATCATTTGAAGCATTATTTAAATCTTTAACAGATATAGTTATTCATGATCCAGATGAAAATACTGAAGTTGATGAATTTAATATAGTTTATTCAGATTCACCAGGCAATTTATATACATATGAATTTGAAGTAGATATTGATTTTGATAAAGTATCAGATTTAATTGAGCAAGTTCACCCTGCTGGGTTTAGAACTATTTTTAATATTGCACCATTTGATATACCAGAAGGCATTACAATATCTGATGAATTTTATGCAGAAGTTTCTTCATTCTCTCAATATAATGGAGATCATCAATATAATGGTGCAATACAATATAGTGCAAATTCTGTACTAGAAATACCAGACGCTTAAGGAGAAGTAAATGAAGAATATTGATAAATTAAAAATTAATTGTGAATTAGAAATAAATTCATTCACAATAAGAAATGGTTTTATAGTTTTAAATAATCATTTTAGAGGTAAAAATGAAGTTGTTGATGATGGTTTAGAAAAAGTTTGTTTACTTTTGGGTAATAGTGGAGCATCAAATTATATTAGTCAAATTGGATTTGGTACTGGCACAGCAGCAGAAGATGCATCAGATACAGGATTAACTAATCAATTTCTTAAAGCAGTAGAAGGTATTACATATCCAACAACAAATTCACTTGAAGTAGAATTTGATTTAGATTTGCTTGAATATAATGGAAATGTAGTTACTGAATATGGTTTATTTACTGCTGATTCAACTTTATTTTCAAGAAAAGTTAAAAGCGCAATATCAAAAGAAGATACAATTTACATTAGTGGAACATGGACTATAACAGTATCATATTCTGCATAATAATAATGGATTAAGAGGATAAAATAAATGACAGATTTAACAGAATCAAGTGTATGGGAAACAGGAATATATCAGTTAGAATTAGCTGATTATGTAGTTGGTGGAGCTGGTGGTCAAGCTAATCAACAAGCACAAGAATTAGTTAATAGAACAGCAAAGTTAAGAGATGAACTTGAAAGTAATGGTATTTTTATAGACGGAACTCATACTTTTATGGGACAAAATCTTATATTAGATGTTACATTTGAAGGTACAGTTTCTGATGGAGATTTAGTTTATTATAATACAACAAGTAGTGAATATGAAAAGGCTATTGCTAATGGTACATCAGCTCAAAGATTTATTGGAATAGCAGATGTTACCAAATCAACAGTTTTTTGTAGTGGATTAGTAACAAAAGCAGTTGCAACTGCTGTTATAGGAGATACATTATATTTAGATGCATCCACTGCAGGAGCAACTACTTTAACAAGAACAAATACAAAGATAGGAATATATTTATATGATGATATTATATTCTTAGATATTAATGATGATAATAATTTTTCTGATTCAGATAATGTAATAATTGGACTTAATTCAGGATTAAGCAATACAAATGTTGGTCATACCTTTGTTGGTAATAATGCAGGATTATTACAAGGAAGTGGTGAGTATAACACTAATATTGGTAATTCTGCTGGTCGTTCAAATGTAAGTGGTTCATATAATACCTACATCGGAGAGTGGGCAGGATATGGATGTACTGGAGGTCAAAATACTATAGTCGGTGGTGAAACCTTTAATACTACTACTGGTGGTGGATATAACTGTGTGCTTGGATATTCTGCTGGATATAATGCCAATTGTGGAACATCTATTCTTATTGGGTTCCAGGCTGGGTATAATAATATTGCGAATGGATCTGTCTTTATTGGATATACTTCAGGAAAAGCTAATACTTCAGGGACTAAAAATACATTCTTAGGATATGAAACAGGATTAGTAAATGTAGATGGTGCTAGTAATACATTTATTGGATATAATACTGGAAAAGCTAATATTAGTTCAGATGGAAATACCTTTATGGGTAGTTTAGCTGGTTTAATTAGTACTGGTGAATATAACACTTTTATTGGTGATAGTGCTGGTGCTAGTAATGTAGGGGCTGGATATAATACATATGTTGGTGAATGGTGTGGAAATCAAGCAACAGGATCAAGTAATGCTCTTTATGGTTCAGAAATATTTTCAGGTATATCTAATTCAGGTACTCAAAATTCAATATTTGGTCCCTTTGCCGCTGTAAATGCATCATGTTCAAGTTCAACAATAATGGGTTTTAATGCTGGATATTCAACATCTGCAACAATAACAGCAATTGGAACTAATGCTGGTAAAGCTAATACCATAGGAACTAATAATACATTTATGGGTATTAATGCAGCTTTATTAAATACAAGTGGTGTTAATAATACATTTATGGGGTCAAATACTGGTGCAGCTAATATTTCAGCAGATAATTGTACTCTTGTTGGATATAGAGCTGGTGCAGTAGGTGTTACTACAGTATCCCAGGATGAAGTGACATATATTGGATCTGGAGCAGGAGAAAATACAATTGGTGATTTCAATGTATATGTTGGATATAATGCTGGGCAGAATAGTGGTAGTGATTTTGAAAGTACAATAATAGGCCATAGGGCTGGAGAAAATTCAAGTAGTAGTGGCGAAAATGTTATAATCGGAAGAGGTGCAGGACTTAATAATACTGGTGGTCAACAAGTCTGTATTGGTAATTCTGCTGGTGCTGTTTCTACAATCTCTACGGGGCTTGTAGCAGTTGGGCATCAATCTGGATTACTACACACATCTGGACAATGCTGCACGTATTTGGGATGGCAAGCGGGTAAAACAAATTCAACAGGTCATGAAAATACTTTTATTGGATATAAAGCTGGTACCCTTGCTACTGGATTGGGTAATACATTTTTAGGATATAGTACGGGGTCTTCTGTTGCAGCAGGTATTAAAAATGTAATGATCGGCTCAGAGTGCGGTGTAAATATAACTTCAGGGACAAGTAACGTTTTGATAGGTCAGTATGTAGCAGCAGACTCCACAGCTACAGGATTGAGCCATTGTTGTATTATTGGAAGGGAAGCCTATGGAGAAGGTACAGGCAATTACTCAGTTATGATGGGTGCGGAGGCTGGAAACTATTGCGAGTCTGATGGTGCTGTAGGAATAGGGCATCAATCGGCGGGATCGTCACAATCGGAGGGTATGACAGGAGAAGGTATTACCTGTGTTGGGTATAAAGCAGGTGCGGCATACACACTCGCTGATTTCTGTACGGCGATAGGGTATGAATCCCAAGGAGAGTCATCCGCAGATATTGAAGGGGACGGCAATACATCAGTTGGGTATCAAACATTATATACAAATAAAACTGGTGAATATAATTCCGTTATTGGAAAGGGCAGTGGTTACCTCCTGACAGGATCAAGGAATTCTGCATTGGGTTATAATGCCGCATATCGCGTTACTGGTGATTCTAATACTTTATTGGGAGACAATTCCGGATCTTCAGATGGGGGTATTGCCCTCTCTGGATCTCGCAACGTAGGAGTAGGAGCTTTAAGTCTATATTATACAACTACAGGATCTGATAATATCGCCATAGGTTACGAAGCAAACGGTCTTGGAATACTTACTGGCGGTTTCAATATCTCCATGGGCTATAGGGCTGGATATGATATGACTGGTGGTGACCATAATATATCTATTGGATATTTATCCGGATCTAATATTAATACAGGTGATCGCAATATTTTAATTGGTGCATCAACAGGGCTTGAACTTACTGATCAAATTGGAAATGTTATGATTGGTGGAGTGTCTGGGTGGAAATGTACTGGTGCAGGTAATACCTTTCTTGGAGACTACTCAGGAGCATATGCTACAAGCGCAGAATTTAATGTAGTAATTGGCTACAAAGCAGACCTCGACACAGTTACCGACGATCATAAATTCATTCTCGAATCAGATGTTGCTGGATCTGGTGGAAGATTAATAGAGGGTGATTTCTCATCTGGTGAGATCAACTTCAATCCAGCCGTATCTGGAAATATAATTTCCGATGGCAAAATAATGTCAATAAGTAGTGCCGGAGCGATTGGTACTATTGATGGTAATCTTAGTTTTGGGTCACTGCTACACATTCAACACCAACAGAATAGCGGGGTTAATGGTGGTGCCTATACTGCGGACACATGGAATACCGCAACTCTAAATACAGAGATTACAAATGAAATTACAGATGCATCTTTATCAAGTAATCAGATGATTTTGCCAGCCGGTGAATATCATATTGATAGTACAAATGTTGTTAATGAGTCTGGGTCAAGTCAGAGTCGAATACAACCACTTTTTGACTTGATAGATTCTTACAATACATCAGGTGGTGTTGTACGTGTCTGGGGAGATGGAACAAGACTGTTTGTTGCAGACGGGTCAACAGGTATTTTAGCTTTTGATCCCAATGATCTAGCTTCTGGTGATATAGATTCTTATAATACAACAGGCAACGCTAAAGGTGTCTGGGGAGATGGAACAAGACTGTTTGTTGCAGATGGAACCAATGGTATCCTTGCTTTTGATCCCAATGATCTAGCTTCTGGTACTATAGATTCTTACGATACATTAGATTCTGCTCAAGGTGTCTGGGGAGATGGAACAACCCTTTATGTTGCAAACTCGTCCACAGGTATTTTAGCTTTTGATCCTAATGATCTAGCTTCTGGTATTATAGATTCTTACAATACATCAGATACTGCTGAAAATGTCTGGGGAGATGGAACAAGACTGTTTGTTACCAACAGAGCCAGTGGCATCCTTGCTTTTGATCCCAATGATCTAGCTTCTGGTATTATTGATTCTTACAATACAACAGGCACCAGTTTTGATGTCTGGGGAGATGGAACAAGACTGTTTGTTACAGATTGGACCACCAATGGTATCCTTGCTTTTGATCCTAATGATCTAGCTTCTGGTATTATTGATTCTTACAATACAGACGGTTCTGCTCAAGGTGTCTGGGGAGATGGAACAACCCTTTATGTTGCAGATGGAACCAATGGCATCCTTGCTTTTGATCCTAATGATCTAGCTTCTGGTACTATAGATTCTTACGATACAGACACTGCTGTTGCTGTCTGGGGAGATGGAACAAGACTGTTTGTTGCAGACGGGTCAACAGGTATTTTAGCTTTTAACCCTCTTGCTTTAAACACAGGAGATGGACTCTTTTATGTTCCAAGTATTAGCATCAATCAGTCTACTGGGGCAGATGAAAATACACCTATACCATTATCAGGTCGGTTTACACTGACAGCTCCTGCCACAATAGAGCTTCAAACTAATGTTGCTGTTGACTCTGTTGGTACTGAAAGAGGCAAAGCAGCATCTAGGGGAATCAAGGAAATTTATATTGATCTTAAAATATGGAAAGTTAATTAGAACCATTAGAAGAAAAGATATCACATCTATAAAATCTAGGATCATTAGGCACATTATGGATGCCTATGATAATATATATGAAATAGAGTAAAATATTTGTGACAAAATTTTTGAAATAGTATATACTGTATAAATAAATTAACATTTAACATTTAACAAGGAGAATATTTTTATGGATGCATCAATTTATCACATTTTAAAGGAAAAGGGAGCTGTTTCTTTTAAGAAAAATGAGGACGGAACATTTGAATATACAGTTAAGCAATTTGATAGTTTAACTGGCGAGAAGCTTGATGATATTGTTAATGGTCTTTCAATTGAAATGGTAGATGAACAAGTTGAAAATACTAATAATAATATTAAAACTCTAAATTTAGTTATGTCAAATTTAATCATGCTAAAGGAAGATTTACAGGAAGTAAAATAATATTATGGTAGATTTTAAACCAGCATTTGAAAAGATGATGTCAAATGAAGGTGGGTATATTGTTCATACTATCGAAGGTGATTCTGGTGGTATGACATATGCCGGTATATCAAGAAAATTTCATCCAAATTGGCTTGGATGGCAAATAATTGATAATGCAATGTCTGGATCTTCAGAAAATTATTTTTCTATAGAGACTTTAGAATTAAAAAAAATGGTTCAAGAGTTTTATGAAGAAAATTATTGGGATTCAATGCATTGTGGAGATTTAAATAATCAAGAAAATGCAGAAGCTATTTTTGATTTTGGTGTTAATGCTGGTATTAGAGTAGCATCAAGATTAGCTCAAATAGTTGCTCATGTTACACCAGATGGTTACATAGGTCCTAAATCTATATTTGCTATAGATTCTATAGATTCAAATACTTTTATCACTGGCTATTGCGTGGCTAAAATTGCTCGTTATGCTACAATATGTAATTCTAATAAAAGTCAATCTAAATTTCTTTTAGGATGGATTAATAGAAGCTTAAAAGGAGTTTTATAATGTCATTTGTAGATTTTGATTTAGGTTCAATATTTAGTGCTGGAGGAGAAATCATAGATGATTTAGTTACATCTGATGAAGAGCGTCTTCAGATGGATATTGAAGATAGAAAACTTGATATTGAAGAAAAGAAAATTGATGCTGATTTGATAAAAGGTCAATTAGAAATTAATAAAATTGAAGCTAGTCATAAATCAATATTTGTTGCTGGTTGGAGACCTGCTATTGGTTGGATTGGTGTATTTTCATTAGGATATCAATTTATTTTATATCCTATGTTAGTTTGGATTTGGTTTTTAGGTCAAGCAAAAGAATGGATACCAAATGATTTAAGTACTCCTCCAATTTTAGATACATCTGCTCTTATGACTCTTTTAACAGGCATGCTTGGTATTGCTGTTATGAGAAGTTATGATAAAGCAAAAGGAACAAGTACAGATAAAATTTAAAATTTAAAATAAAAATTTAATAAGATTATAAAATGGGTTACCTATTAATTTAGGTAACCCATTTTTTTGTTTAAAAGTAAATAATTAAAATAAAATATTAAGGTATAAAATGGATATAAAGGACTTTAGAACATATATTAAAAGTAGTTTAGGTGAACCTATTATAAATGTAGAAGTAACTAATGATCAACTTGATTATAGAATAGATGATGCAGTTCAATTATTTTATGAAAATCATTATGACGGAGTTAATTTAGGTTACATTCCTGTAGATATAACTGCTGGTACATCAAGTTATACTCTTGATTCAAATGTTCATGATGTTTTAGAAGTATTAGGAACAAATAGTTTATCATTTGATGATCCTTTACTTGTAAATAGATTTTATAATAATTTATATAATGTTGATGGATCAGGATGTAATGGATATAGATATAGTTTAGTTGATATTACTGTATGGAGATCAAATTATAAAAATCTTATTGAATCTTATAATAATGATATATTATTTGATTTTAATTCTATATCAAAACAATTAATTTTACATATAGAACCAACAAAAGATACTATTTTTATGCTAAAAGTATATCAATCAGAATTAGATTTAGAAGATATTTACGGCGATAGATGGTTAAAAAAATATGCTGTAGCATTAACTAAAAAGCAATGGGCAACAAATCTTCAAAAATATGCTGGAGCACAAATGCCTGGTGGAGCCGAATTTAATTATGGTGATATAATGTCACAAGCAGAAGCAGAAATAGAAAAATTAGAGGAAGAATTAGAAGATAAGTATTCTGAGCCACCAGATATGGAAGTGGCATAAAGGAGAATTAAAAATTGAAAAATTGTATAGAAGAACAAACAAACACAAGTAGTGGAACCGGCGATTATTCAAAGCCAATAGTATTACAAAGAAAAAGAAAACTAACTTTTTGCAGACAATGTGGGAGTATTACTATTGATAAATGTAAACAATGTGGAAAAAATAAAGAAGGTGAAAATGGCTAAAGATATTACAGACCAAGATGAAATTGACATTGAAATTGGAACTGGTTTTTCTACTGTTATAAAAGAACTTGAATGGAAAATACCTACTGAAGCAGAATATGCTGCTGGTGAGGGTTATGGTCCAGAATTTCCAGAAGGTACTGTTATTGCAACAAGATTTGTAAGAGACAATGACGATCCAATCGAAGATAGAAGAACAAACTTATGGCTTTTATTAGGATATTTTGATGATTCTTTAGATATTAAAATAAAAACTAAAGATAAAGATTCTATTAATTTAAAAATAGCTGATAAATTTACAAAAAAGATATTCACAAAAAGTATGCAAGAGCAACATGGATTTTATGATACAGCTAGTTTGGAACAATTTATGATTGCAAATAATTGTGGAGCTTGTATTAGAGCAGACATATTAATTGATGATGATATTCTTGATGAATATGATACTTATTTAGAAGTAGATGTTGTAAAACTAAAGAGTAAATAATGACTATTGAATATATATATCCGAATTCTGATGATTCTATACAGTGGAATGTAACTACTGGTACATTCCACTATACAGAAATAGATGATATTCATGGTGCCCCTGATGATGATACCACGTATATTCAGAATGACGATGGTGGTAATGCAAATAATGATTTTGGAACACCTTTCCCATCTCTTACTAGTGCAACAAGCATAAATAGTTTTACTCTTTGTCATAGATCAAGAGATGTTGGAGCTGGTGGTAAATCTAGAGCTTTAATTTATGTTAATGGGACTAGATATAATGGAGCTACAAGAACCCCAGGATCATCATATCAGGATTATCTTGATATTTTCACAACAAATCCAGATACATCATTAGATTGGGAAATTGATGATGCAAAAGGTACTGGTACTAATCCATATGATAATATTGGTAATCGTGCTATAACTGGAGCTGGTGAAACAATCAGAGTTACTCACCAATGTGGATATTGGGATTTTGAAGATGTAACAAGTACGTTATTAGTTGTTCAAGATCTTACTGGTGCTTCTAATATTGATAATACTACATTAACTCAGAAACATACATTAGTTTCTGATAGTTTAGATGTAGCAAGTCATTTAGGAGATCCTAATCTTGGTACAGAATTACAAACAAATAATGATTTATCTGGTACTTCTGGAACATCTGGTGGAACAGGTACAGTTACTGGAGATATAGCAGATAATTGGACTGTTTTTGCTCCAACAGATTGTACTGTTACAGCATCAAAAAATGGTAGTGATTATCAAGTTTTATCAAGTTCAGGTGTACCAACAGGAGTAATATATAATTATTCTGTTAGTATAACAACAGCTAAAGTATACCTTGCTAGTGTTACATTTGAAGCTGTAACTGGGTCACTTGATTGGGAAGTTGCTGGTACTGCTGGTGCAAATTCCCAATTTATAAATGCAATAACATCATCTGGTACATATAATCAATATTTTATTGCTGATGCTACAGCAACAGTTTCAAATAAAATACATTTAGGTGATTCAGAATCCTGTACTATTTCTAATGCTAGTATAAAAGAGATTACATGGGATGAATTATTATTAACCCAGAAACATACTCTAGTTTCTAATAGTTTAGACATTGCATCCAACATTGATAATGTTGAAGTAAGTTCATCAGTTACATTAGTTGTTCAAGATTTAGATGTAAATTCAAATATAGACAATATTGATTTAACTCAGAAAAATACACTAGTTTCAAATGATTTAGATGTAAATTCAAATATTGATAATATTGATTTAACTCAGAAGCATACACTAGTTATTGAAGATTTAGACATTGCTTCAAATATAGACAATACTAATTTAATTCAAAAGCATACATTAGTTTCAAATGATTTAGATATTGCTTCTAATATTGATAATACAGATTTAACCCAGAAGCATACATTAGTTTCAAATGATTTAGATATATCAAGCAATATTGATAATACTAATTTAACCCAGAAACATACATTAGTTGCTCAAGATCTTACTGGTGCTTCTAATATTGATAATATTGAACTTAGTTCATCAGTTACATTAGTTGTTCAAGATTTAGACATTGCTTCCAATATTGATAATACAGATTTAACCCAGAAACATACATTAGTTTCAAATGATTTAGATGTAGATTCCAATATTGATAATATTGATTTGGTTGAGCATTTTACATTATCTGTAAATGATTTAGATGTAAATTCAAATATAGACAATATTGATTTAACTCAGAAGCATACATTAGTTTCAAATGATTTAGATGTAGATTCCAATATTGATAATATTGATTTGGTTGAGCATTTTACATTATCTGTAAATGATCTTACTAATGCTTCTAATATTGATAATACAGATTTAACTCAGAAGCATACACTAGTTTCAAATGATTTAGATATATCAAGCAATATTGATAATGTTTCAGTAACTCAGAAGCATACATTAGTTTCTAATAGTTTAGATATTGCTTCTAATATTGATAATGTTGAACTTAGTTCTGCAACTTTATTAATTGTTGAAGATTTAGATGTAGATTCTAATATTGATAATGTTTCAGTAACTCAGAAACATACATTAGTTTCAAATGATTTAGATATATCAAGTAATATCGATAATACTGATTTAGTTGAGCATTTTACACTAGTTTCAAATGATTTAGACATTGCTTCCAATATTGATAATGTTGAACTTACTGCTGCAACTATTTTAGATGTAAATGATTTAGACATTGCTTCTAATATCGATAATACTGATTTAGTTCAACATTTTACACTAGTTTCTGATAGTTTAGACATTGCTTCCAATATTGATAATACAGATTTAACTCAGAAGCATACACTAGTTTCAAATGATTTAGACATTGCTTCCAATATTGATAATGTTGAACTTACTGCTGCAACTATTTTAGATGTAAATGATCTTGATATATCAAGCAATATTGATAATGTTTCAGTAACTCAGAAGCATACATTAGTTTCTAATAGTTTAGATATTGCTTCTAATATAGACAATATTGATTTAACTCAGAAGCATACATTAGTTTCAAATGATTTAGATGTAGATTCTAATATTGATAATATTGAACTTAGTGCTGCAACAATATTAGATATAAATGATTTAGATATTTTATCTAACATAGATAATGTATCAATAACTCAGAAGCATACATTAGTTGCTCAAGATTTAGATATAGATTCTAATATTGATAATACAGATTTAGTTGAGCATTTTACCTTAGATGCAAATGATTTAAATGTAGATTCTAATATTGATAATGTTATTATTACAACATCAATATCTCTTTCTGTAAATGATTTAGATATTGCTTCTAATATAGACAATAACGATTTAACCCAGAAACATACATTAGCTCCTCAAGATCTTACTAATGCTTCTAATATTGATAATGTTTCAGTAACTCAGAAGCATACATTAGTTTCAAATGATTTAGATGTAGATTCTAATATTGATAATACTGAATTAAGTTCAGCTGCTTTATTATCAGTTGAAGATTTAGATATATCAAGTACTATTGATAATACTATATTAACTCAGAAACATATATTAGATATTAATGATCTTATTAATGATTCTAATATTGATAATATCACACTTGATTTTGGCGGAGATGTAGTTCCAGATAGTATGAGATTTGCATCAAGTATTGATAATGTTGATCTATTAGCTATTCATAATAAATTAAGATTTAAAGTTGAGACTTTAAAACCTTTCTTTAAAACAGAAGCAATAAAACCTTTTTTCGAACTTAAGGTTATATAAAAGTAAATAATTAAAATTAAAACTTAATATAGGAGAATATTAAATATGACCGATAAAAATGAGAAAAATGAAAAGAAAAGTAAAAGCATTGTTTTAGAAGTTCAAAATGCTTCAATACCTATGGGTAATAAATTTAAAAAGAGTAAAAATAAAGGAGAAAAATAATGGGAAAAAGCGTAAGTGATGCTGTTTTAGACGCAGCCTTAGACGAAATTGCAACATGTACACAATTGGATGTAACTAGTGATGCAGGTACACCAGCAAACCTAACAAACAGTCTAGCAAATATAACATTAACTGCTGGTGATGGTAATGGTGATTATACTATAGCTGCTGGTGATGTTAGTGGTAGAAAACTTACTGTTGCTCAACAATCAGATATTACAATTACAGATACTGGCACAGCTCTTCATATTGTACTTTCATTATCATCTGTAATTAAGTTAACTACAACTTGTACTTCACAAGCTCTAACAGCAACAAATACTGTTACTGTTCCTGCATTTGATTGTGAATTTACTGATCCAACCTAATTTTATTGGTGAGATACTAAATTAGTATCTCACCTTTAGGAATAACAATGCCATTATATATTAATGAAGAAGCATTTGAAGAATCTACATTTATATTATCAGTTTCAGGATTTGATGAAAATGAATATTCTGTTATGCCAAAAACTATAACTTGGTCTTTAAGTAACATATCAGGAGTTATAATTAATAGTAGAGAAGATGTTGTAGAAACACCTGCAACTACTGTTTATATAGTGCTTTCTGGTGATGACCTTGCTATCACTGATGATTCTGATACGGTTAGAATGGTAACCATTAAAGCAACATACGATTCAAATCTAGGGAGTGATCTACCACTCGTAGAGGACTATAGATTTAAAATAAATAAAGTTAGAGCCATATAGATGAGTAATCCTTACTTTAAAAATACATATTTTCCAGATAACAATGAAGCTAAATTATATGCTAATGCAACACATGAGCTTATAGAAATTAGAGGAATTGATATGTATTTTTTACCTAGAGAATATGTTAAGGAAGATCAAATATTCGGTGAAGATGCATTAGGAAGTTTTACAGAAAATAAACCAGTAACATTTTATATTGAAAATTATTCAAATTTTGATGGATTAGGTGATATATTTGGTAAATTTGGTTTTACACCTGATAATCAAATTACTTTATCAGTAGAAATCGAAAATTTTAAAGGTTTAGTTGGTCAACCACCCAAAGAAGATGATTTAATATATCATCCTATTAGTGATAGAATTTTTGAAGTTATTCATGTAGAAGATAAAGAAGGTTTTTATCAATTTAATCATAAAGAATACTCTTATAAATTAACATGTAAATTATTTGAATATTCATATGAAGACATAAACGTAAATATCGATGAGATAGATGTTATTAATCAAGAACCAATAACAAATTCAGATGAAGAAGATCAATTAACAAATATAGCGGATATTTTAGATCTTTCAGAATCAGATGTTTTTGGTAATATATAATAAGGATAGTATAATATGGGAAAATATCTTAATTTAATAGGAAAAAGAATAAATTTAACATTGGATGCAGGTGGAAGAGAACTTTTAGAAGTTCCAGCTGGTATTTCTGAATATGATGATGAAATTGCAATGAAATTTTCATCTATTCTTGAAAAGGTTGAAGATGAAATGGAAGTAGAATTAGAAGAAGATTTAAAGGAAGACAAATTAGAAGTTGAAGAAGTAGAAGTAGAAGTAGAAAAGGAAGAAACTATTGAAGATTTAATAACTTTAATAGATGTAGTTTAAATAATAAACAATTTAAGGAGAAAAAAATGGAAAATTTATTTGATGTAATAAAATGTCAGGAGCTTCATATATCTGGTGCAAACAAGATAGATAATTCTACTGCACTAGTAAATGTAACTGAGTCAGTAAGGGCAATGACAGAAGGTCCAGCACAGTTTTCAATTGTAATTGCAGCTAGTACAACAAATGCAATCACAATCACAATCACATGTCAGGATGTTGATGGAAATACCCTTACAGGTGTCAGGAATCTTGAATTTCTAGTTTCTGATGATTCAACTGGTGCAGGTCTTGCAAGTACTCTTGCTCCTGATTCAATCACAGCCTCTACTGGTGAAGTTCTCACAGCTCTCACAGCTAATCTTCATCTTATGATTCAAACAGCCGCTTCTGGTATTGCTGTTCTAAAGCTTACAGATGCTGCTCAAGGTGCTGGATTTGTTGCAGTTACAAAGCCATTGACAGGTGCATTGACTGTTGGTGAAATTGTTACCGGAGATTATACTGATTAATAATTAAGACATATTTAATATTTAGAGATTAAGTTAATAATGGGTAGGTGGCTATGAAACGCTTTCTACCCATTTTTATTTATTTTTATAATAATTGTCAATAAATAAAGTAAATAATTAAAATAAAAGAATAAAAAAATAAATTTTAACATAAAGGAGATAAACATATGGGTTTTTATTTAAGTCCACAAGTTGTTACAAAGGAAAAAGACCTTTCTGTATCTGTACCTGCGGTTTCTACTACAAGTACAGGAGTAGTAGGTGCATATAGATGGGGTCCTTGTTTTCAAAGAACATTAATAACACAAGATAGCGAATTGCTTTCAACATTTTATCAACCAGATGATGATACATATGAACATTGGTATTCAGCATGGAACTTTTTACAATATGCTAGTACTTTATATGTTGTAAGAGCTGTTGATGATGCTACAGCAAAGAATGGTGGTTTAGAAATTGATAGTGCAAATTATATTGTTATAACTCTTGATGATGCTGCTCCATTTTCAGTTGGAGATGATATTACAGGTGATAGTGTTAATAGTAATGATGGTGAAGGTATAGTAATTGCAATTGATACAAATGACGTCACAGTATCAGTCACAACAGGAACATTTGTTGATACAAATGATGTTGATAATGCTAATCCTTTTTCAAGCTCTGAAGCAACAATGGCTGGTATTGTAGATGCTGATGGTGCACCAGTTGCAGCTAGTGATTATATTGGTAATGATGAAGATGTTGAAAATTATACACCAACATTTGCTGCTGATAATTCTAAATGGCAGATATTTGCTAAATATCCTGGTGAAAGAGGATCTGATATAAAAGTAGCTATTGCTAATGCAGATGATTTTGCTACAGAAGATATTATATCTGGAGTTGCATTTGTTGATGAATTTGATTATGCTCCTCTTGCTGGTGAAGTAGCAATTGCTGTTATTGATGGTGCAGATTCTGATACAATTCTAGAAAAATGGACAGTTTCTCTTACTGCTGGTGCAAAAAATCTTGATAATATAAATTATTACTGTGAAGATTTTATCAATACTTCTTCAAATTATATTTTACTTTTTGATAAAGCATCAAATACTGATACTCCTGCTTCTCAAATAGGAACAGTACTTGCTGGTGGAGTAAATGGATATCCTGCTGTTGGTGATATAACTACTGGTTATGATCTTTTCGAAAATAAAGAAGAGATTGATGTATCAATGATTATAGATGGTGCAAATAATGATGCTGTTACTGGTGCTTATATTGTAGATAATCTAACTGAAGATAGAAAAGATTGTATAGCCGTATTAAATGTGCCTAAAGCAGATGTAGTTGGTGTTTCAACTGTTGCTACAGCAGTATCTAATATGATAACATATGCAACTACTACTCTAAATAAAAGTTCAAGCTGGGCTTCATTATATGGTAACTGGAAATATCAGTATGATTCATATGCAGATAAATATCGTTGGGTTCCTATGACTGGTGATGTTGCTGGTATTACTGCTCAATCTCACTTTACAAGAGATCCTTGGTTTGCTCCAGCATTTTATAATAGAGGATTAGTTAAGAATTCTAGTAAGCTTGCAGTTAATCCTAAATTAACTTATAGAGATCAATTATATCAAGCTAATGTTAATCCAATTATAACAAGTCCTGGTGATGGTCATGTTGTTCTTGGTCAAAAAACTCTATTAGCAGCCCCAAGTTCATTTAATAGACTAGACGTCAGATGGTTATTTCTTGTAATTGAAAAGGCTATTGCTCTAGCAGCTAAATATTTTATGGGTGAAAAAAATACTCCATACACTAGACGTCAATTTAAAGGTTTAGTTGATCCTTATTTACGAGATGTTCAAGGTAGAGAAGGTATTACTGAATTTTATGTCGATGTTAGTGATACAGTAAATACACCTGAAGTAATTTCAAGAAATGAATTTAGAGGAGTTATATATGTTAAGCCTACTATGACTGCTGAATTTATTATTCTTGATTTTGTAAATGTTAAACAGGGTGTTAGCTTTGATGAAGTAATAAAGAAAGCTTAATAAAATAGAAAATGGGTCCAATAAAATTAATTTTATTGGACCCATTTTGTTTTAAATTCTTATTCTATAGATATTCTTTTATTTTATTATACATATTATAAATATTTGCTGGAAATACATAATCACATCTTCTATCAATATTTGGAAGAGATGTATCTCGAAATATATCATATTCATTTTCAATTCTTTCAATAAGTTCTTTTGCTTCTTTTAAACCATTTTCTATTCCTAATCTTCTAATCTCTTTTATACATGGAATTTTTGATTCTTTTTTCATCATAATTTCAATAATCTTAAAATCAAAAATTTCTTTATCACTAAATGGTTTGTATAAAGATTCCCATACATCTAAAAATACTGATGGCTTATTTTTAGCAATATAAATAACCATCTCATCTGTTTTATAACCACCCTTAGTCATAATATCTATGATTTTCTTGTACATTCCTGTTGTATCTGTCATTTTATTTCTCCTTTTGTTTTAATATTATTCACTAAATATACCCAACCACAAGACCTATTATAAATCAAAAAATATACTTGTCAGAATTATTTTATTAATTCTACTAAGTCACTATAATAATCTAATACATCATGTAATCCTCTAGCATGTCCATATTCATAGGCAATTATAAATAGTTTTTCTTTTTTGATATGATTTTGTACACCAAACTCTTCTTCAAGATCTGATTTAAATAAATTATGTAGTCTTTTTGATTCAATCTGATAATTCTTATTTTGTTCTACAACACTCTTATTTAAATCAATAAATGTTGGAAATTTATTACCACAATCAGGACAAAATTTAGACCATGATAATTTTGATATAATTTTATTACAATTAGTACAAGACCATGATGTTATTTTTTTACCTTTATTAACTTTATTTACATATTTTTGATCTATAATATTTTGTTCTACATCCATTTTATTTCTCCTTTATACATCTCCCATTATTTGTTTTATTTTCAGTATCCAATCTTCATCATTATTAGGTTCTAAGTAACATTCTAATATATCACCAAAATCAACCCAAGACTGACACAAAACTTCTGGTGCTTTCCAAAAACTATCTTTTCCTATTCTTTTAATGTCCCTAATAAGATATTCCCTATCTTCAAAATCTATTGGAATTAGATCCATTACTTTAATCATAACATCTTTTATATCTCTTGGCATTTTATTCTCCTTTTTAAAGTTATATTTTATACCTTTTCCATTTGGAACAAAAATACATTGTCTTTCACCTTCAGTAATTTCTTTAGCTTTAAATTTATAAATAACATATCCTATTTCTTTTAAATTTTCTAATTCTTTTTTAGTAAACCATTTTCTTAAATTAGTTAATTTAGTAAAACCAAATAATACATTTTTACCACCAAATTCTTTTTTCATCATAAAAAGAATATCACCTAAATTCTCTTCACATGGTGTGGGTCTATTATTTTCTTTAATATGTGGTATACTTCTCCATATATGACTACTATTATATGGTCCTTGCCCATCTTTATTTTGGACTCTATATACATATTTTGTCATAATTAGTTCTCCCTATATATAATATTTCTATAAATCCATTTAGGAAATATATACAATACTGGATGAAGAATATTTTCATAAATCCATCCAATTTTCTTTGCAATACTTCTAGGAATACCTAAATCTCTTAATCTACAATATACATGAAGAGCATTTCCATAATGATGAAGATTTAAAATAGTAGGCATTTTTTAGTTCTCCTTATTCTTCTAAAGGTATTATATCATAAGCATCATAAATTTCAAAAGCTTCTTTTAGATCAACAATTATCCCAATATTTTTATAATGCGGATTTTCTGAAGCAAAGTATGTTTCAAATTCATCCCAACTTAAAATTATTGTATCATTATCAAAACGCTTAACTTCTCTAATTGGTCCATTATTAATAGATTTTAGATTTATTATAGCCATGTTTAGTTCTCCTTAAGCCCTCCGAAGAGGGCTATTTAAATTATTTTCTTCTTTCATCTCTTCTCTTTTCATATTCTCTTGCATGTATTGCTCGGCATTCTATTTCAGCCATAACTATCCAATGCTCTCTATCTTCTTGTGTTGTTGCAATCTCAATATTATATTTTGCTTCATCATATGCAGATACTTTGTATATCTCTAATCCAGCAAGATGATTAACTCTACATTTTGCTTTTTCTACCTCAACAACATCATTATTTCTGATTGCATCTGTAAGGAAATTTATCTGATCTGTTCTTTCCTGATTTGTTATGTTTATTCTTTCCATGTTTAGTTCTCCTTAAGTTATATTGTTTATGTTAACTTCTAGATCTAATATAATATACATACTAGTAATTGTAAACAAAAAAGTGATAAATAATACATTTATTTTGACAAATATACAAGATATTGATTTTATTGAATTTTCTATTAATTCAATACTTTAAACATAACTATATATTAAAAAGTAAATAATTAAAATAAAAAAATACAATTATTTTATACAAGGAGACAAAAAATTGAGAATATCAGAGTTTAAAGCAAACTTTATTAATGGTGCACGTCCTAATCTATATAAGATGGAAATATCAGGCATAGCAGATAAACTTCGTTTTATGTGTAAAGCCACTCAACTTCCTGGTAAAACTATCGGTGAAATTGAAGTTCCATTTCTTAACATGAAGCATCACGTTGCTGGTGATGTTGTTTTTGAGCCAATTTCTATAACAGTTCTTATGGATACAGATCTGGTTATTAGAACAGCTATGGAATCATGGATGGAAGAAATTAAAAACAATGATGCTATGTTTGGTGCTACTCCAGCAGAGTATGAAAGAACAGGAAATATTATACTTCTTGATCAACAAGGTGATGATTTGACTAATTATGAACTTGTTGGATTATGGCCTATTAATATTTCACCTGTTGAACTATCATTTGAAAGCACAGATACAATAGCAGAATATACTGTAGAATTAAGATATACAAATTGGAATAAAGTATAATAATGCTAATTAATGATATAAAATCTAATTTTACTGGATTTTTAAAGCCAAATCTTTACAAAGTTCAATTTTCATCACCATTTATAGAAACAGGTGATGAAAGTGTTTCGTATCTTTGTAAAGATGCGTCTTTTCCATTTTTGACTATAAATACAAAGCAATTTATTCTTGATAATAAAAAACAAAATATAGCTCAAGACTTTGATTATGATCCAGCTAATTTTACTTTTTATGTTGATCAAAACAATAAATTATTTGAATTTATTAATAAATGGATATCTGTAATTAGAACAGAAAACGGTCAATTAGGTTATAGATCAGAATATAATGTACAAATTAGTATAGAATTATATAATAATCGTGGTGATATAAAAATGTCAGCATTTCTTTTAAATGCTACTTTAGTTAATATTGAAGATATACAATTAGGTTATGACCAAAATGATACACTCACAACATTATCTATTAGTGTTGCATTTGATGAAGTTGCCTATTTGGTTGTAAATAATCATATAAATCCAGAATATCAAATTCACCAACAAGAACGTCAAGCTCAATATAGTAGTTTTTTTCTTGGAAATATTGGTTTTCCATTAGACACATTACGTTCTAAAATTGGTGGAATAATAGGACAAGAAAATCTTTACAAAATTGAAAATAAATTAGGTTTTGACCCAGCAGCAAAAATAAATTCAGGAAATGTTTTATCGAGAAAAGCTCAAAAGAATTTTAAATTAGTAAATAGATCACTATAATATTTTTAAAAAGAGGAAAATTAATGAATATTCCAGAGATAAATGTTGCTCCAGTACATAGAGTTTTTTTACATGTTTTAAATAAAGAAATTGAGTATAGACCATATAATATTGGTCATGAAAAACTAATTCTAACTGCTTTAGAATCTGATAATATAAATGATTTAATAACTAATTATTTATTTGTATTAAAAGATTGTTTAATAACAGAAATAGATATTGATGAATTATCATTAATTGATTTTGTTAAAATTGTAGTTTTTCTTAGATCTAAAAGTACTGATGAAATTTTAACACTAAAAAGAAATAAATGTTCAGAATGTGAAAAATCATATGAATTTAAATTAGATGTTGAAAAATCTTTAGTATATAAAGATGAAGATAAAATAAAATCAGTTATTAAAATATCTGATGAATTATCATTTGAATTATGTCCTACTAATTTTTTAATAACAAAGACAATTTCAAATGAAGATGATAAATATGATAAGAAATTAAATAAAATTGCCTTTTCTACTAAAAGAATAATTTTTAATAAACAAATAATTAAAAATGAAGATCCACAAGAATTAATAAAAAATGTTATAAAAAATCTAAGCGCTGCTCAAATTAAAATATTAACTACAGAAATAGATAAACTTATTACTTTGAGTATGGAAATAAAAACAAAATGTCCATTTTGTAACAAAGAGGAGTTTGACCAAGTCATTGATTTTTTAGGATACATCAAATAATCGAAAATAGCAATATTATGAAATATTATGAAAAAGTATTTAAATTTCAAAGATATAGCGATTTCGATTATCATTCTATTATGACTCTTTATCCATATGAATTAGAAATTAATTCAGCTCTAACAGTTAAGGCTCTTAAGAAAGAAGGAAATATGAAAAAACATGGCAGATAATAATGATAAATTAGAAACAATTAATGAATCCATAAATAATGAAAAAAGGGATTTAGAACAAATTATTGAAAATACAAGTCAGCTAAATGATAATATGAAGAAATCTTCTAAATTATTTAGTTCTATGATGTCTAAAATTTCTAATACTCTTAAGAAACAAAATGAAGATTTTAATAATGAATCTGAAAGAGAAGAAAAGAGTGATAAGAAAAAAGAGAAAAAAGAAAAGAAACAAAGAAAAGAAGATAAGAAAGGATTTGTTGGTACAGCAGTAGGGAAAACAAAAGAGAAAGCATCAAAGAAAACATCTGAAGTTATTGGTGATATTAAAGATTCCTTTAAACCAAAAAATATTATAAAAAATATAAGTGTATTAACTGGTTCTCCTATTATAAGTATGATGAGTGATACTATTTCTAATACTTTAGATGAAATTAGAAATATTAAGGAAGAATCTACATTAGGTGATGTAGAACAACCACCTGATAAAATTGAACCTACAACAGATAATATACCAATTGAGTCAAAAGAAGATACTGAAAGTGATCCTGATGATATTAATGTTATAGTAGATGATATATCAATTGAACCTATTTTAGAATCAAATGATAATATATCTGATAAACTTGAACCTGCAACAAATGATATATCAATTGAACCTGCAACAAATGATATATCAATTGAGTCAGAAGAATCAGATAAAGAATATTTTGAAAATGATTTTAATTTATTTGATAAAATATTAACTGTAAATACTGAAGGATTTAAAGATTTAATATCTAATTTTAATTTACTAGTTAAGAATGGTGAAGACCAATATACTAAACAAAATGAAGATTCCTTTTTAATAGAACAGCAACAAGATGAAAATATAAATAGAGACGATGAAAGAAATGATCTCCTTAAAGATCTTTTAGATATTAAAGGAGATCAATCAGAAACACAAGAAGAAACAGGTGGATTTTTTGATTCATTAAAGGGTATTTTAGGTGTAAAAATTAGTTCTATTCTTGCTGGTCTTGGTACTAAATTAGGTGGTGTTATTACTACTGTAGTTGGTGGATTAGGAACTGCTTTATCTGGTGCTGTTTCATTAGCATTACCTGCATTAGGAGTTGCTGTTGCTGGTGCAATTGGTTTTGGTATTGGTACTTTATTAAACAAAAAAGTTATTTCTCCATTAATGAATAAGATTTATGACAAATTAGATGCTGAACAAGAAGCAAGATGGAAATTAGAATCTGAAAGATTAGGTATGTTAGCTGATACCTTTAAAAATGCAGAAACAATTGTTGATAAAGCAACTGCTGCATTATTAATAAAACAAAAAGCTGCATTAATGGTTATACAAGGTGAAGAACTTATAATTGAAAGAGATTGGGCTTTAGATTTAAAATTAGAACAAGAAGACTTACAACAATTAAGAGAAAGTCAATCTAAACAAATGCAAGAAAATGCAGACTTATATTTAAAATTTTCTGATGATGAATTAAGATCATATAGAAAAAGATTTATAGAAACTGAAGCAAAAAATGTAGAATGGACTGGTGATATAGAATCATATGGTATTGCTAGAGAAGATGCATTTCAAGATTTTTTAAATGAAATGGGATCAGATCGTAAAGAATTATCAGAAGAAGAATTATCTAAAGTATGGAATGTTGAAGTAACAGCACCTCCTGTTAATATTGAACAACCAGATTTAATGGTAGATTATTCAATTGTTGATAGTAGTAATATTGATAGTAATGTTGATGCTGATATGATTGAATCAGCTAATATTAATAAAGATTTATTTGATCAAATTGAATTAAATACAAATTTAAATGCTTTAGAAGCAGTACAAATAGAAAATAAGAAAAATGAAGTTAAAGAGAAAATAATTAAAGAACCTGTTAAAACTGAAAATAATTCAGTTGTTTCAAATAGTAGCAATTATTCTGTTGTTAGTAATGATATGTCTACAAATACTGATGATTCTACTTTTAATTTATACAAATATTAAGGAATAGATAAATGCTTTCAAAAAATCATTTTTTCTGGGATATGACTAAAAAATATATAATTGCTTTTGCACATATTTTTAATGATATTCATATATTAAGAACAAGCGAAAGTGGTAATGTTTTAAAAGATATCACTGTTCCTATTACATATGCTGGTAAACGTAAAATATTTACGCTATTACAAAGAAATCCTGCTGTAGGTAATAAAATTTCTACTCTTTTACCTAGAATATCATTTCTTATAACTGATTTAGAACCAGATGATGAAAGAAAATTAAGTCCTCTTGATACTATCTCAATAAATATTGATAGCAAATCAGAAGATTTTATGTATAATCCAATTCCATATAATTTTACAATTGATATGGTTATTTGGTCTAAATACATGGATGATTTATTACAAATTATTGAACAAGCTGTAACATTTTTTAATCCTCATTATACTATTACAGTTAAAGAAATAGATTCTTTAGGCATACAACGTAATGTTCCAGTAAATTTTAATGGCGTTACTTTAGATATGGAAACAGATTTGGATGAGGAAAACTCCAGAACACTCATGGCTAACATGAATTTTACTTTAAAAGGTTTCCTATACCCACCAATTACAAATTCAACGGTGATTGATTTTATGAATATTAAGTTTGTAAATGAGGAAGCAGATGCGATATCAAATATTAATTTAGAATGGAATGAAATAACACAAGAAATTGATGAAACAAAAACTGAAGGTCAAGATGCTGAATGGCCTGATTGGTTAGCAGTAGAAGATTTAGATATTGAAACTAATTTAGATACAAATGATTTGGAGAGATAGATGATATCATTTATTGAATATTTAAGTGAAGATGTTGAATATAAAGTATCATATTCTAAAATATTAAATAATAAAGATATAATTAAAGATAAAAAATTAACTAAAAAATTATCTTTATTGGATCATAAAGGAATATCTGGAGGATTTGGTGCAGTATTGAATTATCCAAATGAAAATCCATCTAAAATAGTTATAGCATATATAAGTAATGAGCCTATAGGGTGGATATCTAGTACTAATGGAGTCCAGAATATTTTTGTTAAATATAAATATAGAAAAAGTGGAATAGCATCCAAATTAAAAGATATTTTATATAATCGTAAATAAGGATACATGATAAAATGAATACAAATATAATGGGAATAGCAGTAGAAGATTTAGATATTGAAACTGATTTGGAGAGATAGATGATATCATTTATTGAATATTTAAGTGAAGCTATAAAGAAAATACCATCTAACTTTAATCCAAAAATTGGATGGTGGTTAGATAGTGATCCTGTTACATTTTATCATGGTACTCATATAAATAATTTGGAATTTATTCAAAAGAATGGAATAGTTGCACCAACCGAAGGACCTACTGCTGGATGGGTATCTTTAGCATTAGATCCAATGACTTCTAGAGCATATGCTTCAATGAGTGTTATGGGCGGAGAATCAAAGACTTTAGAAAAAACAAAATCTTCATTTAGAAGTGCTGGTAAAAAATCTAAAAATACTCCAATGAATGAAAGACTTGTATTTGTCATTCAAATGAAGCAAAAGGATTTTTTAAAGAAAATGGGTGCTGCTCGTGGTAATATGGATACTCAAAGAAAAAAGTTAATTGATAAAGATTTATATGAAAAACATATAGAAAATGGCGGTTCAGATTTAGACTATTATATGTTAACAGAAATAAGGATGCCTAAGAAAATAGATCCAAAATTTATTAAAGGATATATGATAAAATGAAACCAAATATAGCAGGAATAGCAGACATATTAGATATTGATGATGATCTTGAAATTAAAGAATTAGAAATTAAAGAAGAAAAATTTGAATTCAATGATGACTATAAATTAGATATAAGTTGTGACTATGAATTTGTACGCACAAAATTAAGAAAGTCAATAGCTATTTGTGAGACCGTCGTCGGAGAATCTTTAAAATCAATAGCAATAGATAAAAGCCCAAAAGCTATTGATGCTTGTGCAAGTGTTATAAAAATGATGATAAATGCATCTAAAGAATTACAAGAGATGCATGATAAACAATTAAAAATTAACAAGAAACAAGAATCTAGTAAAATCCCAGCGAATGGAGATGCTGATGATGATAAAGGTGGAGTTGGTGAAAAAACATTAAATGAGATAATCGAAGAAATAAACGAAATAGAAAAATAATAAAAGAAAAATGTTATGCTTATACTAGATTCAATTGGATACCATAAATTGACTATAAAGGAAAAAAATATAATGACTAATAGGGAATTATTTTTCAACAATAAACTTAAAGAAGAACAAGAGAAAATATTAGAATCTATAAAAAAGGTTAAGAATAAAATAAATAATAAAATAAAGGAAAAATAAAAATGGGCGATGATGATGCTAAGTATATTGATATTGTAATCCGAAATACTGAAATTCTATCTGAGTTCACTAGCCTCGTTAAAAGAATCGAGATCCTCGTTGACGATTTACCTAATAATAAGGATTATACAAAACATCATGAAGACTTAAATTACATCAAAGAGTGCTTTAGTGATTTATTAATAATGTTTAAAACTAATGCACAAATAATTAATTCAAATGATAAAAAAATAGATAAAATACCGCTTCTTGGCAAAGCTATTGACGATATTCAAGAACATACAGAAAATATTGATAAATATATAAAATTAATTTATGCAAATGTTATAAAAATAAAAACAACTTTAAATACCTTAAGTACATGGGCAAAAATAAAGTTACCATTTATTATAGGATTTATAACATTAATTATATATGCTATTGGATTTTTTATACAAATGAATGGATATACAGTTACATCAGTACCAGTAACACCTTAAAATAAAAATGGCCTACTAAATATTTAGTAGGCCATTTTCTATTATAGAACAAAAGTAATTAGTTTAATTTCTACTCGTCATCAAAGTTAAAATCATCATCATCAAAGTTAAAATCATCATCCTCTTCATCTGTTGCTTTAACATTTGAATCATCCTCAAGTGTCACAGAAGCTTCCTCAGTATCATTAGACTCAGTGATAATAGAATCTACATTAGATTCTTCAGAAATTTCCTCAGTTGCTTCTGGTGTATTATCAGATACTTCAACTTTATTTGTAGATTTTATCTTCATGATAGTATTGAATTTCTCTTCAATAAGCTTATAATCTCTAAACTTATTTGGATCAATAAATTCATTAAGATCTATAATTGCATTATAGAATGTCTCAATTTCTTTATCAGTCTTAGCTATAGGGGTTTTTGCAGGAAGAAATTCAGATGTATCATAATTTGGATACTTATCTTTCTTCTTTGATTTAAGGTGAAAATTCTGTCCATCCCAAAGATCATGTACCATAGAAACTTCAGATAATTCAGATTCAGGAGCAAGTTTTTCCATTAGCTTATCAAAGATACTTACGCCAAAATTAAATAGAAATTGCTTTCCATTATTTTCTGGTTTAGCAGGATCTTTTACTACAAGAATATTTGCTACATGATTCTTCTTTCTACTATACTTTCCAGCTTTCTTCTTTGAAGGTTCTGAACCTTCATCCCAAAATGGCTGAACATAATCACAAACTGGACAATCCTTTCCAAGGGTGAATGGACAATTTTCCCAAAACCATTTTCCATTTTCTTGAAATCCATGCTTGTAATAAAGTGCTACAGGTGAAAGATCAATATCTTTCTGAGGAAGAAATCTGATAATTGCTTCGCCAACAAAGGCTGCATCTTTGGTGAGAGTCCAAAATCTATCATCAATATATGATGGCTTTTGGGCTTTTAGTTTATCTACGCTTTTACTTAGGTTTTTACGGTTCTTCTTAAAATTCTTAAAATCCATGTTGTTGTTTTCCTTTCGTTTTGTTGTTTGTTGTTAATTTCGTTTTGTTGTATTTGTTCTATAATATTATTTACTTTTTTACCTCCTTATTAGACCATTCTTTTTGAGTTTGTGGTGAATTAAAAAATTCTATTTTACTATCTTTTAATTTATTCTCATGTTCTCTTATAATTCTATTTTTACTAGCATTTATACTATTTTCATAATCTAATGGACTATAAAATAATGTTCTTATTCTATCTCTAATTTTATTATTTGTCATGATCATTCCTTTAAAAATTTAATTTACGTCCTTTAACCCATCCATCTTTAATCCAATTTTCTAATTCATCTTTAGGTATAGATTTGCTTTTCTTTAATTCTAAATTATAAATCCAACATTTACCATATTGTGGATGATTTTTACCAGATATACTTTTAGAAACAGATTTACTTATTTTCTTTTTAGTTTCATCACTATGACTTCTATTACACCAAATAGGTATTAATTCACCAGATAAATATCTTGGATCATCAATATAAATTCTAAAAATATTTCCATTTTTATCTTTAACATTTAATGTATTTTTAACTAAAGATACAAATTCACCAGATAAATATCTTGGATCATCAATTGACACCATAAATTTATTATCATCTTTATCTTTTATAATAACTTTATTATATGGCCATCCACCAATTCCACCTTTAATTAAATTATAAGTATCTGGTCTCAAAAGAAATTCTTCATTAACTATCTTTTCTTCCATAAGAAGCATTTCTTCTTCTGTATCAAAATCATAAAGAATTTCTTTTTTAAATTTATCTAGTCCATATTTTTCTTTAGCTAGATTTAAAATTTTACCAGAACCCATATAATCATCATTTATATCTTTTGTTCTATGAATTCCTATATAAATTCTATTATTTATTAAATTCGTTATTTTATATACTAAGTATCGCATAATTATACTTCTCCTTTGAGTTTAGTATAATTATTTACTTAGTTTAGGTCTAGTTTAGGTTTATTTTGGGCCTAAACCTGTTGGCTATACCAATTCGCCTACCCGGGTATTTTTAATCTATTACAATAAAAGATCCTATATCATTTCTATAGAAAAAATCTTCTGCATGCCAAAAATTTTCTGTTTTATCTTCAATAATAAAAATACTATCATTATCATCAATATATTTTTCTAAATGACTATATTTACCATTATCAAAACCTTTAATAATATGTACTACTTTATATGACATTTTATTTCTCCTAATCATGCTCTCCGTTTAATATTTCCATTGCAAAATCATAACCACTCCAATTATCAACTCCAGCTGCTTCAAATGCTAATAGTTTATCTTCACAATCATTAAGTTCTTCAAATCTTTCTCTTGTAATTTCAATCATTTCATCGTTCATTTTAAACTCCTATTTCCCTAAACCAATTAATCATACATGGTTTACAAACATAATATGAACCCCATTTACCTTCAACAATTGCCTTTTCAAATCTAACAGTACTTCCCTTTGGAATAATATGGTCATTTAAAGCACATTGATGATCTTTTCTTGTTTTAACCATCTTAATAGTTCTACATCTAATCCCCTCTTCAAAATCAGCATCAAATGGATTAAAATTTAGATAATCATGATCAGAATAAACAGGATAAACATTTTTAATAGGTACTGAACTATCAGCATAATAAGAAAAATCATAAATAATATTTTTTATTTTTCTTATTATAGATATAAATACTTCCTTTATTAATATTTTTTCCATTACCATAGATCCTCGCTAAATAGTTCATCTTTTGGGTGTGTTTTTCTAATTAACTCTTGTCCACATTCTTCAACATGCTTTAATGCATCCTTTCTATTTAAAAAACCAGTATCGGGTGAATAAAATCCTTGTTCACCCATAGTTTCCTTTTTCATACTAAATTCTTGAGCCATCATTTTTATTAAATCACCATGTCTATTCGGCTTTACTAATATATAAGATAGATTATCATATTTTATTGCAACATGTGTTATCATTTCTAATTTTCCTTTTAAATGGTAGGACTACCGGGATTCGAACCCGGACGGCCGAAGCCAGGGATTTTGAGTCCCATGAGTAGACCAGTTCCTCTATAGTCCCATATTAAGTTATCTTTTATTCCATCTATTTACAACATCTTCTTTTGATTTTGATGCACCACTTGATAAACCACAACCACCTTTATTTCCATCACATATTATAACAAAATCTTTTGGAAGACCGTTATACATTAAACCTATATCATCACCTCTAAGAATTTTAAGTGATTTTATTTTTTTGCAAATAGGACATTTTTTTAATTTAACTTTTGATGATTTAATTACTAAATAATCTCCATCAATATAATCATTTAAATTATTCAATTCTATTTCAACAAACTCATTTTTTTCATCATCAAAAATTTTATCACCAATATTAATTTCAGCTTTATATTCAATAGAGTCTAAAGGAATTGCATGTTTTAGATCAATATAATAATAATAATTATCTTCAATTTTTTCTTCATCTTTCCAATTAAAACAAATACTTTTATCTTCATGAATAAAAGATACAATTGCTTTTCTAATAATTAAAAATTCATCACCATTCTTTAACATTTTATTTCTCCTTAAATTTTATATAACTAACTATATAATTTTAAACTAAAATTGTCAAAATTATTTGGAGGAAGACAAGGGAATCGAACCCTCTAGGCCGAAGCCCCACAGTATTCAACACTGTTTGTCCCCATGAACGAATCTTCCAGAATTATTTGTATCTTTTAATATAAACTACAGAGATAAGATGCAAATAGGGGACTTAAATAATATAGATTGTTGGATAAATAATAATTCATACTGTTTTCTCCTATTTGCATTAAAGGTTGATAAGATTAAAATCTTATGTGATTCTTAGTTTTAAAAGCAGCACCCTTCTTATGGTTCCACTTACTTGCTTGACGAGTTGTTGGATCAATTCCTGCTTTGCTACAAGCATCTATAAATACAGGATTAATCTTTGTTGCTTGATTTGCTTTTGCTCTATCCCTATTAAAAGGATCTGCATCAAGGCTACATACTCTTTGCCAAAGTCCATTCTTCATGATTAAATTTCTCCTTAAATAATTAATGTTTAGATCTATTATATATTATTTACATAGTTTGTCATAATTTTTTAAAAAATAATTTGGCTCGGAAGGGGAGACTTGAACTCCCGACATTCGGTTTAACAGACCGACGCTCTACCAACTGAGCTACTCCCGAACATTTTATTTACTTTACTGTTATAAGCTCAGATTCAATTAAGAATCCATCATTATCTAAATCTTTTTTACTAAATGAATTTATAAATTCAGGCATTGATAATCTACTATCACTATCTAAATCTAATTTTGATATATTTCCATTTGTTTCATCTTCAGAAATATATCCATCATCATTTTTATCCTTAGTATAAAATGATTCAACATATTCATCTTTAGATAATTTACCATCAAGATTTTCATCTAATTTGGTAAATCTTTGATCTTCTGCAAAACAAATTGCTGGTAGTAGTAGTAATAATAAAAATAATAATTTTTTCATATAAGACTCCTATTAAGTTATGATTTCATCATTTAAATCTAAACCTGATATATTTATATTTTCATCTAATTCAACTGTCCAATCATCTGGTAATCTTCTTGATTTAGTAATTGGATCTATAACATATTATTTTGTTTCTTAGTCAAGCATGACAATACATGTAATATTCTATCCTGTGAACCATATCTATATTTAAGCCATGCATTCTTTTTATCAGCTATATATGTTTTACAAATTTCTTTATATGTTTTCATAATTATATCTCCTTTAATAAGTGCAGAGCCTGAAAGATTTGAACTCTCGACACTCGGATTTGGAATCCGATGCTCTAACCAGACTGAGCTAAGACTCTATATTTAAATGGCAACTCCTGGAGGATTCGAACCTCCGACAACCTGGCCCAAACCAGGTGTTCCACTAACTGTTCCACTAACTGTTCCACTAACTGAACTAAGGAGCTATGGAGCGTTTAAAGGGATTCGAACCCATACTTACAGGGTGGAAGCCTGTCGTGCTATCCGTTAAACACTATAAACGCATGGAGCCGATAGAGAGATTTGAACTCCCGACCCGTTGATTACAAATCAACTACTCTACCAACTGAGCTATATCGGCAAATAAATTATAGATATTAATGTGGCTCTTCCTTTTTCATCCATGGCTATATTGAAGGACCGCATGAGCTACAGACATTGCTGTATTTCATCTCATCGCAATTCATGACCTCGATAAATTATACCATGATATCGATCTCCTAATATAATTCCTTAATCATTAATATCTATAAAACCGGTCCAGTTTACCCTAATTGTATTAATTAACAGTCTAGAATTCCTTAATTAATTTCTTACCCTGTTATGAGAGCAAGTGTACAGGAATAAACCAGAAATTTGGTTGCGGGAGTCAGATTTGAACTGACGACATCCGGCTTATGAGGCCGGTAAGCTAACCAACTGCTCTATCCCGCTAAAATTCTTTTGGTAAGGGATACGGGATTTGAACCCGTGTTACTAGCGTGAAAGGCTAGTGTCCTAGACCTAACTAGACGAATCCCTCAAAATTTTTAAACATTTCTTACAAGTAATTTCACCATCAAATGTATTATTTATTATATACCAATTATGATCTATGTCAAAATTACAAATAGTTTTATTTGCATCAGTTGATCCATGAATGGATCCATATA
>Ga0208299_1000181_pt1 | contig 60276 bp, 48 predicted proteins | sample 15_taG_FD_184089 | JGI IMG/M metagenome (GOLD analysis project Ga0208299, IMG submission 184089) | Marine viral communities from the Subarctic Pacific Ocean - 15_ETSP_OMZ_AT15312 metaG (SPAdes) (version 2) | ecosystem: Environmental > Aquatic > Marine > Oceanic | place: Pacific Ocean | collected... | reverse complement strand
AATGTGAGTTCATGCGTAATTATGTACATATTCATGATGTTTGTAGAGCATTTATGTTTGTAATTGATAATTGGGAAACATGTAAGAATCAAACCTATAATATTGGAAATGATTTATTAAATATGAACAAACTGCAATTAGCGGAAAAAATAAAAGAACATTTGCCCTTGGAAATAATTAAAGCTGAATTTACTACTGACCCGGATGTTAGAGATTATGAAGTGAGCAGTGAAAAGATATATAATAAAGGGTTTAATTGCAAATTTGATTTAGATGATGGTATAATACAATTAATATTGGTATATTCCATGCTGGAAGAGCCATGGTATGCCAATTACTAAAGGAATTAGATTGAATAAGCTAGAAGTTTTGTTTGTACACCCAAACGCCTCAACAAAGGTATATCAAGGTCTAAGCAAGGATTTGTCTGCAATAGAGCCTCCAATATGGGCGGCTTTATTGGCACAACACACCAGAAGCAAAGGCTATGATACAAAAATACTAGATTGTGAGGCGGAAAGATTAACTCCTGAAGAGAGTGCGATTAAGATAAATAAAATGGACGCCAAACTAACAGTTTTTGTGGTGTATGGACAGCAGCCTTCTGCCTCGACACAAAATATGCAAGGAGTTCGTGATATATTAGAAATTCTTAAAGACAAAACACTTTATGCCGACAGAAAAATTCTTCTGACAGGTCTTCACCCCTCTGCTGTCTCTAGGGACACTATGGAATCTGAAAAAATGGATTTTGTTTGTCAGGGGGAGGGTCCAAAAACAATTGTAGGATTATTAGAAATTTCAAATATGGACAATATAGAGGAATTAAAAAAGGTTCCTGGTTTGTGGTATAGAGAGGAGGGTAAAATTAAATTTACAAAACCCGCACCCCTAATCCTTCAAGAGGAATTACAAACTGAATTACCTGGAATGGCATGGGATCTTTTACCAATGGATAAATACAGAACATCTAATTGGCATGCAATGTCCAATAATAATGAAAAGGAACCTTTTGCGTCTCTATACACAAGCCTTGGGTGTCCCTTTAAGTGTAGTTTTTGTTGTATTAACGCTCCTTTTGGAAACAATAATTTAGAAAATTGGGATTATGGAAGAAATAAGTTTCGATATTGGGATCCTGATTTTATTATTACGGAATTTGATAAAATTCACAAAATGGGGATTCGCAATATAAAGATTGCAGATGAAATGTTTGTATTGAATAAAAATCATTTTCTTGAGGTTTGCAATAGGATTATTGAGCGAAAATATAATTTTAATATTTGGGCGTATGCACGTATTGATACCGTAAAAGAAGAGTATCTAGATATTTTGAAACAGGCCGGTGTTAACTGGCTCGCGCTTGGAATTGAATCCGGAAATAAGGTTGTTCGAAAAGATGTAATTAAGGGAAAGTTTACAGAGGTGAATATTAAAGACTTGGTTCGTAAAATTCAAGATGTCGGTATTAGTGTTATTGGAAATTACATCTTTGGCCTACCGGAAGACACAATCGAAACGATGCAAGAAACTCTTGATATGGCTATAGAATTAAATTGTGAATTTGCTAATTTCTATTCAGCCATGGCGTATCCTGGGTCTGGATTATACCTAGACGCTCTTAGGGGGGGGTGGGATTTACCGGATGAGTATGTTGGATATTCACAACATTCTTACGAAATGAAACCATTACCCACTAAACATATTTCTGCTGCCGATGTGGTTAAATTTCGAGATGAAGCTTTTGATATATATTATAAAAATCCGAAATATCTTTCGTTTATAAAAGATAAATTTGGGCAGCACACTCATGATGGCATTGTACAAATGACTAAACATAAATTAAAAAGAAAATTATTAGGTGATTAAGATGTTAACAAATTTGACAAAAAAAGATCTAATTGATTTTGAAACCGAAATGGCAGCTTGTTTTGACGCAGCCATGATTCGAGCGCCGGTACACTTATATAACGGAAATGAAGACCAAATGATTGATATTTTTAGAAAACATAAGATTTCTAAAGAAGATTGGCTTTTATGTTCTTGGCGTAGCCATTATCAATGTCTTTTAAAGGGCGTTCCGAGAGAGCAACTTAAAAAAGCAGTTTTAGATGGTCGGTCAATTTCTCTTTGTTTTAAAGAATATAAAATTTTATGTTCTGGTATTGTTACTGGAGTTCTCCCAATCTCATTGGGAATAGCGCTTAACATAAAGCGTTCTGGTGGAACTAATCGAGTATATTGTTTTATGGGGGATATGACCTCTGAAACAGGAGTGGCGCATGAGTGCATTAAATATGCAAGAAGTCATAATTTACCAATTCATTTTATCATTGAGGATAATGGTCAATCGGTTTGTACAGATACACGAGCCACCTGGAATTTAGAAAAATTAACCTATGAGGGGGTTAATGATGAATATGTAACGTACTATAAATATAAATTAGAAAAGTATCCGCATGCTGGAGCGGGTAAAAGGGTACAATTTTAAAAATGGGTCAATATCTTGATGAACTAAAAAGAGCTATGGATTATCTCGGAGAACAAGAGGACACAATGTTCTTGGGACAAGCTGTTGAATATAAAGGAACAGCAATGACAAACACATTAGTTAATGTTTCGCGTGACAAGCTATTAGAGATGCCTGTTAGTGAAGAAATGCAAATGGGTATTACTAATGGTTTGGCATGTGCTGGTACTGTTCCAATTAGCATTTATCCTCGTTGGAATTTTCTTTTATTGGCGATGAATCAACTGATTAACCATCTAGATAGAATGCCGGTATTCTCGCATGGAGAATATATTCCAAAAGTTATTATTAGAACAAGTATTGGCTCACAAAGACCATTACACCCCCAAGCGCAGCACGTTAGTGATTTTACAGATGGGTTAAGATTAATTCTTAATAACGTTGAGGTAATAAGACTAGAGGAGCCGGAAGATATTTTTCCAGCTTATTATAAGGCATATAATAGAACAGATGGTAAGAGCACTTTAGTTGTTGAATACGGTGATTTTTGTAATGAAAAATAAACTTTTAGTAGTTTACAATACATGTGGTTTCTCAGGAAGAGAACATATTGATTGGTACATTGATTGTATTCAAAATATTTTAAATCAAGATTTTGAAGACTATAGGGTGGTTTTGTCTAGCTGCGGTAATACTCTCTGCTCAGTTAAAAAATTAGTACAAACCTTTGGCAATCAAATTTCTTACAATTTTATTAACGACAGAATAACAGTGAATATGAGTTTCAATCATAGCGTTCGGAAGTGTGTTCAAGAGTTTGGAGAATTTGAGGGCTATCTGTATATTGATTCTGGAATTAATTTTCGGGATAACAAAAATGTGCTAAAAGACATATATAAGCTTTTTAAATCAAATGATAATCTTGGGATGGTGACCGTTCAAGCTAGCAATGATAATGGGTTTTCTCAATGGCTCGGTATAGATGGCTTTGTAGAAAATGAACATTTCACAGTTCCTATTGGGAGAGCATGTAATTTACATACTCAAGTTTTTTCAAATGAAATATTTCAAGCATTTGATAATAAAATCATTCCAGATATTTTTGTAGCATATTGTACCGAATCCGTATTTTCGTTTTTAGCTGCTGCTGTAAGTCAACAGTGGGTTATTATGAAAGATTTAGTATTAGAGCATTTAAAAAGCATTGATGGTGCAACTTGTGGGTTTAATCATACAGGCTTAAAAGGTGATAATAAAAATAATCTTTTTTGCGATTTAGATATTTATGAAATATGTAAAGACTCAGAAGCTTGGGATAGTGGTTTTGGGTATGAAGAAATGCAGGGTGTTTTCTTTCATGACCCAAAAAAGTATAAAGATGGAATGGTTGAAGACCCGCAGAGACTAAAAGAATTTATACGAACTCGTATGTTTTTAACAAAATCCCAATTTGATTACGAGACAGTAAATCACAAATTTGTTAAATAGGTAAATTATGAAATATAAATATGATTTGACAATTGTAATACCAGCATTTAGAGTGCCGTTGTGGAAAACTCTTTACGACAGTATTTTTCAAGCATGTAAAAAATATACATGGGAATTGTTGTTTGTTTCTCCGTTTGGCTTGCCTTCCGAATTATCAAATAAAGAAAATGTTTCTCTTTTAAGAGATTATGGCAATGTAGTGAGGTGTGTACAGCTTGGTGTTAAGGCAGCAAAGGGAAAATTATTTTTTTTGACTGTTGATGATTGTATTTTTGCAAAAGATTCGATTGATAAAGCAATGGATGAATACAAGTCAGCTTGTGAATATAAAGATGTTATTGCAATGCTATACGGAGAGGGTGGTAAATCGATGCCAAAGGAATATTGGACTGTTCAAGGCCCACCGGGTCGTCCTGATATAGCCGCTCCGCTTAATCTACCAGGAATAGATCGCTCTTGGCGTATTGCCAATCAATGTTTAATGAGTAAAGAGTATTTTATAGAGCTAGGTGGCTTAGATGTTGAGAACTTTGAATATTTAGATAAACCGATTCACGATTTTATGTTCAGACTTCAACGTGATGGTGGCAAGATTTATTTTTCCCCCACACACGTTTGTATAGCAACTCATTTTTATATGTTAGCTGGTGATCATGGACCTGTCCATCATGCATATCAAAATGATATACCTTATTTTAATATGGTTTATTCACTTTGCAGTATGTATGAAAATAGAATTAAACTTAATTATGATAATTATAAAAATTCATCTCCAGTATGGAAAAGAAGATTTAAAAATAAAATACCGAAAACATACGAAGAACTTTGCACACAGCAAGGTTACAATATGAATGACATAGAAAACATTAAAACAAAACTTAAACAAATGTTGAGTGAAGCATGAGAATATTAGTTATTGGTGAAAGTTGTAAAGATGTATTTATGTATGGAAAATGCGAGCGTCTTTGTCCAGAGGCACCCGCACCAGTTTTCAACCCCCAGTTTCAGGTGGAAAATGGAGGAATGGCCAAAAATGTTCAAAAAAACATTTTAGCTTTGGGAAAAAAATGTGACATATATACAAATAATAACTGGGAGGCGGTCACCAAAACACGATATATCGATCATAATTTTAATTATATGTTTTTAAGAGTTGATTGTAACGATAAAATAGAAAGAATTAGCGATCTTGATACGGTAAAATATGAAAATTATGCCGCTATAATAATTTCTGATTATAATAAGGGATTCTTACATACTCAAGATATAGATTATATTGCGTCCAGACATAAAAATGTGTTTTTAGATACCAAAAAAAATATCGAAGAAGAATGGTGTACAAACGTAAAATATATTAAAATTAATAATCATGAATATGAGAAAACCAAATTTTTTCTCACAGAAAATATTAAACAAAAACTAATTGTAACTCTTGGCGCGGACGGATGTTGCTATAGGGACAAAGTTTATCCTGTTGATAAAGTAGAAATGAAAGATTCATCTGGGGCCGGGGATACATTTATATCAGCTTTTGTCATTAAACATATTGCAGGAAGCAATATTGAAGAGTCAATTAAGTTTGCAAATAAATGTGCAACTGAGGTCGTTCAAAAGCGTGGTGTTGCCGCAGTGAACACAAAAGAATGAAAACAATATTGATTACTGGTTCTCGCGGATATTTAGGAAGATGGCTTGTTAACAAATTGCTGGATTTGAATAAATATAATATTCGTTTATTGTTAGAGGACATTACCGACATTAAGTCAAATATACAAAATATAGATGTTTTAATTCATTTAGCAGCCAAACACCCCTCAGATCATGAAAATCATTATAAAATAAATTACAAAGCAACTAAAGGATTGGCGTCTCTTTGCTCAAAAAATACTCATTTTGTATTTTTATCGACAGATTATGTTTTTAAAGAACACAAAACAGAAGAATATAACGAACATTCAGAGAGAAAACCAGAAACGACATATGGTCTTTCTAAATCATTAGCAGAAGATTTTTTAATTCAAAGTTTGCCAAAAAGTAGTATAATAAGAACATCTATGTTGTATGGTTACTATAATAAAAAAAGAAACAATTTCATACAGTTTATAATGACGCAATTGAAAGACAACAAGTCAATTGAATTATTTACTGATGTGTACACACACCCTACTCATGTGGAAGATTTATCTAATTTCATTATTAATGTTATTATAAATAAAGTTTATGGAGTTTTTCATGCGTGTGCGAGTGATTTTGTGAATCGATATAAATTAGCTAAATTGTTTTGCAAAGTTAATGGTCTGAACTCGGATTTATTATTACCGGCCATTCGGGGTAAAGCCAATTTGCCAAAAAATATAAATATGAAACCTTCTAAAGAGTTTTTAGAGATTGCTAATATTTCTTTAGAAGAGGGCCTAAACTATAATTTTGAAAAAATGGAGGCACGGTATGCAATTTGATATTAGTATTTTAGTACCGGCCATTCGAACCGAGCGGTGGTTAGACCTGTATAATTCTATTGCAAAATCAACTACTAAAAGTTTTGAATTGATAATTGTTGGCCCTTTTTCGCTACCAAAAGAATTACAAGCAAAAGTGAATGTTAAATATGTTAAAGATTATGGCAATCCCGTTAGGGCATCTCAGATTGGCTCTTTGATTGCCGAGGGAAAATATCTTTTTTGGGCTTCGGATGATGGGACTTTTCAAAAGGGAGCTTTGGATCGAGTTATTAATTGTTTGGAAACTCAAAAAAACAAAAGCATAAAAGATGTCGTGATCAGCAACTACAGAGAAGGGGGTTCAACACAGTCAGATAATGTTCTTCGTCTAAATGTTGCATATCCTAAATCTTTATATATCCCTGATGAATGGTATCAATTTAATGTGGCCACCATGTATACGGAATTTTTTCATCAATTGGGGGGCTATGATTGTTCTTTTGAAGCTTGTCCGCTGGCATATGCTGATATTTCTGCAAGAGCGCAAAGGGCTGGTGCAAATATTTTGTTATTAAACGAAGTTATATTAGACTGTACACACATGCCTGGAACTACTGGTGACCATGCTCCGATACATTATGCCCACATAGAACACGATGAACCTCTCTATAAAACTATATATAGCAAACCAGGATGTGTTAATAGGACAAAAATAGATTTGCAGAATTGGAAAAATGCCCCTTCTGTATGGGAAAGAAGATTTAGGAGAAAAAAATAAATGTATGATATATCAATATGTGTCCCAACGATAAGAAAAGAACATTGGCAGCGATTGTACGATAGCATTGTCGCATCCGTAGGAGATTATAAATTTGAATTAATCTTATGCGGTCCCCACCCAGAGCTTACAGAAGAATTAAAAAATTTAGAAAATGTTTCCCATATACAGGATTTTGGCTCTCCTACGAGGGCACAACAGATAGCAGTTTCAAAAGCTACTGGTAAATATGTTACATGGGCAGCTGATGATGGCTGGTATTATCCTGAGATGCTTGCAAAGAGCATTGGGATATTAGACGAAATGAACAGTAAAAAAGCAGTTCTTGTAAGTCATTATGTTGAGGGAAATGAGCTAGCTCTTAGAAATTATACGATGAATTATCATTGGCCTCTGCGTTCTCCTTTTTATCCAGATCATTTTTTAATCATTAATGTTGGGATTGCCAATTTGGAATATTATAAAGAAACTGGTGGGTTGGATTGTAGTTTTGAGTGTACGGCTATGTCACATGCAGATTGGGGAGCCCGCGCTCAACTTGATGAAGCACAAGTTCATTTTTTGGAAGAGGTGCTTTTTGAGTGTACACAATTTGTGGGGCCAACCGAAGATCATGCCCCGATACATTATGCTCAGCACGAACACGATCAGCCTTTTTATGCATCTATATGGCGTTCGTCCTTGTGTTTAGAACGAAAAATTGATTTTGATAATTGGAAAAATGCCCCTTCTGTGTGGGAAAGAAGATTTGCAGATTTAAAGGAACATAGTGTATGAAAAAGAATAGTGACTATGATTTGTCAGTTTGTCTTGCTGGTATAAGAAAGAATAATTGGAGTAGACTGTATAATAGTATTGCTTTGTCTGTTACGGAAAAATATTCTTTTGAATTAATCTTATGTGGTCCTCACCCGGAGTTACCAGATGAATTAAAAAATTTAAAAAATGTCTCTTGTATACAAGATTTTGGCTCCCCCACAAGAGCGCAACAGATATCTATGAAAAACGCCAGTGGGAGATACATTACATGGGCAGCTGATGATGGCTGGTATTATCCTGATAAATTAGCTGAATGTATTGAAGAATTAGATAATACTTTGCTGGAGAAGAAGTGTATAGTAACACAATATATCGAGGGAGGTAATGACGGTTTAGGTGGTGAAAATATGTATTATATAAATAAACATAGACCGGTGAAGTCACCTGTTATACCAAATGATTTTGTGATTTTTAATTGTGTTATTCTACCAACACAATATTTTAAAGATTTGGGTGGCTTTTGTTGTGAATTTGAAGTGTGCCCCTTGGCGTTTGTTGATTTTGGAGCCCGTGCTCAATTTGATGGGATATATGTAACACTTAAGGAAGCAATTTTTGAGTGTACGCATACTCCTGGTGAAGTTGGTGATCATGGCCCCATTCATAGAGCCCAAATTGATCATGATGAATCAATATATCGTCGGATATGGAAGGGTAAAGGTAAAACAATTGAATCTGTATCTGTTCGAATAAAGCTTGATTATGATAATTGGAAAAACGCTCCAGCTATTTGGAGTCGAAGATTTGAATCTACTGAATGGGTGGGTGAAGGTGGAAATTCACGAGTTCGCGCAATTGTGCAGCATGATGGCGAACAAGCCGAATGGAGGGAAGAAGAAGAGTAATGTCATTGATGATTGTTTACAATGCGTGTGGTCTAAATGGGGTTGACAATTCTCATTTTTATATAAAAAACATTAAAAGTATTTTAAATCAAAACTTTAAAGATAAAAAAATTATATTTTCTGGCAATAATATCCCACCATCGATTTTTAAAAAAGTATATAGTGAATTTAGAAATAATATAAATTATTGCCTAACAATGAAAAAATTAGCAGTTAATCAAACATTTAATCATTCAATTTTGAAAGGAGTAGAGGCTTATGGAGAATTTGATGGCTATATGTATGTTGCGTCGGATGTAAGTTTTAGCGATGATGCGGATTCGTTAAAAAAATTGCATGATAGAGTGCTTGATCCAACAGCTGGAATTGTTTCTCCGGAGATTGATAGAGATAATGGTTACTTTTGGTGGTTTGATTTTGAACAGCAGCAAAATCTTTGGGATGTTTTTGATCGAAGAAGTGATTTAACTGTGCCCTTGGGCAAAACTGCGAATTTGCATTGTAAAGTATTTTCTAATAAAATTTTTAAAAAATATGGTCGAGTTCTTCCTGATATTTTCGTCTCTTATTGCACTGAAAGCATATTTTCTTTTTTATGTGCGGCGGTTAAACAAAGATTTATTATTGCCAATAATGTTTTATGCCATCATGGGGAAAATAAAGGAACTCATAGTGGCTTAGATGGCCAGACTTTAGCGTTTGGTGCTTCTTGGGATAGGCTTTATCCCGGAAGCCCTCGTACAATAGCGGAAATTATTGCAGACCCACAAGCCGCAGCTTGTGGGCTTGGATATGAAGAGTGGGCACCCCCATTTATAGCTCGTGGCGAAGTTCCCCGCTCAAAGCCACACTTGGTTCACGATCCCGAACAATTCGATATTGATGGCTTTAGTATGGATGATAGATTAAAAAACTATATTAAAAATAACTTTTTTTTGAAAAAAAATGTTTTAGATTATGATAAAATAACATATAATTTTCTATAGGAAACAATATGACAAAAATTACATATCCGTTAGCGAAAGAAACTATTAATAATGAAGATATTAATGCTCTTTGCGAGTGGTTAAAGAGTTATCCTCGCCTCACTAAAGGGGAATTGACATGGCAAGTGGAAAAAGATTGGGCCACATATATAAATACTAAATATGCTGTATTTAACAATTCAGGCTCATCTGCCAACCTTTTAATGGTCGCAGCTGCACTTCAAGCTGGTAGAATTCCAAATAAAAAAATTGTTGTCCCTTCAGTGGGTTGGGTGACCACAATATCACCAGCAATCCAGCTAGGGCTACAGCCAATAATGGTTGGCGTTGATGAAAGAACATATGGTATTGATTTGGATCAATTGGAAAAAATTTGCGAAACAGATAGACCAGACGCGGTAATATTTGTTCAAGTACTGGGGGTGCCTCATTACAAGGAAAGACTATTAGCTCTCAAAGAAAAATATGGTTTTATTTTACTAGAGGATGCATGTGCAGCTTTGGGCGCTTCATACGCTGATGGCTCTATGGTGGGCACGGTTGGTGATATGTCTTCTTTTTCGTTTTACTTTGGACATCAACTTTCCACAATAGAAGGGGGAATGGTCAACACAAGTGATAAAGAATTATACGAAATGCTTTTAATGCTACGCTCTCATGGTTGGGCGAAGGATTTAGGGCAATCAACCTATGATAAACTAATGGCAAAGTACGGAATTGACGACTTCCACAGTCCATTTACTTTTTTTGTTGCTGGTTATAATTTAAGATCTACTGATTTACAAGCATTTTTAGGGATAAGGCAAGTAAAAAAGGCCGATTGGGTGTCAAAACGGCGTAACGAAAATCATCTTTTTTATGCAAAACAGTTAAATAACTACGTTCAATTTCAAAATTGGGGAGAAAATGTACCTGTATCGATTTCCTTTGGGGCTTTAGCGGAAAACAGTCAGCATAGAAAAGAAATTGTTCATAGATTGGTGAAAAATGGGGTAGAAACACGTATATTTAGCGCTGGAAATTTAGGACTGCATCCCTTTTGGACCGATTTGTATGGAAAATTTGATGACAAAGTTAGTAATAAAATTCATTCATGTGGTTTCTTTTTGCCAAATTATCCAGAATTAACTTTGGAACAAATAGAACATGTTTGTGATATTGTAAAGAATAATGTTTAAGGAAACACATATATGAAAAGAGCACTTATAACTGGTATTGCTGGTTCAGGCGGCAGTCATTTGGCTGAATATTTGGTTGAAAACGAAAATGTTGAAGTACACGGAATATCCAGATGGCACAGTACAACTTCTAATATAAATCTGAAAAGAGTAAAAAATGATATTACTCTACATGAATGTGATTTAAACGATTTAAGTGCCACCATTAGAGCAATTGAAGCATCTAAACCTGATTATATTTTTCATTTAGCTGCTCATGCGAATGTGCATGTTTGTTTTTCTAATCCAATTGCTGTCCTTCAAAATAATATTAACAATACAATTAACTTATTCGAAGCTATTCGTATTGTGGGTGTCGACCCAGTAGTTCAGTTTTGTGGAACATCGGAAGTCTATGGGCAAGTGGATAAAAAAAATATACCGATTAAGGAAACTCATCCTCTCCAACCTGTAAACATTTATGCTGTTTCTAAATTGACACAGGAAAATATTGCAAATTCTTATTTTCACACTTATGGGGCAAAAGTTGTTATTACGAGAATGTTTGCGTATATCAATCCCAGAAGAGGTGATATATTTTCTAGTGCATTTGCAAGAAAGATTGTTGAAATTGAAAGACGAGAGAGGGATGTGTTGACACATGGAAATTTAGATTCAGTAAGAACTTTGATTGATGTTCGAGATGCAATGGAAAGCTATTGGATTGCTTCGCAAAAATGCGATTATGGGGTTCCATATAATATTGGCGGTAATAGTATAATCTCAGTTGGAGAATTTTTGGAACAATTAAAAAAACAAGCTAATATCCCAATTCGTTCAATGGTCGACCAAGAATTATTAAGACCTGTAGACGTAACGCTACAAGTGCCCGATGTTAGTAGATTTTTTGATAAAACGGGTTGGGTTCCGAAATATTCTTTGGAAGAAAGTGTAAATTTTCTCTTAAACTATTATAGAGGAACTAAATGATAAAATTAAATTTAGGATGTTTTGATCGTAAAATACCCGGTTTTACTAATGTTGACATTCGTGAAGATGTAAATCCTGATTTAATTGATAATGTTTTCAAACTCAACACGATTGAGGAAAAATCAGTAGATCTAATATACGCATGTCATGTTTTGGAGCATGCAGATTATAAGGAGTCTGAAGTCGCATTGAAAAGATGGCACGAAGTTTTAAAAAACGGTGGAATTCTCAGATTAGCAGTTCCTGATATGGAAGCTCATTTTGCTCATTATTTTTATCATAAAGATTTAAGGGTCCTACATTCGACATTTTGGGGAAGTCAGCGACACCCATATGATTATCATAAAAACGGATGGGACTTTAACAAACTAAAGGAAGATTTAATTTCTGTGGGGTTTGTCGATGTAAAGAGGTATGATTGGAGAAAAACTGAGCATTTTTATATTGATGACTATTCTCAATCTTATTTTCCGCATATGGACAAAGAAGATGGCAAATTAATGAGTTTAAATGTAGAGGCTGTTAAAATTGATTAATATTCAAAATAAAAAAGTTATTGTAACTGGGGCCAAGTCAATGATTGGTAGAAGTATCATAAAGGAACTTCGTAATAAGGATGCAATAGTGGAGCCACTTTATCACGAAGATTGTGATTTATTGAATTATAGTGAATGTTTACAAAGATTTAGGCGCTCTAAGCCAGATTTTTGTATTCATGCTGCTGGTTATAATGGCAATATAAGTTTTAATAAGAAATACCCTTCTGATATATTCTTCAACACATCTACAATGGGCTTAAATGTATTGAATGTTTGTGCCAAAGAGGGAGTCAGGAAGGTTGTTACTTTGCTAGCGTCATGTGCATATCGAAGTACTGAGGAAGAACTAAAAGAATCTGATTTCTTTTTAGGCATGCCAGATTCCTCAGTTGAAGCACATGGATTAAGTAAAAAAACATTATTTTATTATTCAAAGCAGATTTGTAAACAATATGATATTTCTGCTGTTTGCACTATTTTTAATACTGCCTATGGTCCGTGGGATTCTTATAATATTAATAAAACAAAAGTAGTTGGTGCTCTTATCAAAAAATTTGTAGATGCAGTGGATAATTTTGAAAACAAAGTAATATGTTGGGGAACTGGTTCCCCCCGCCGTGAATTAATATATTGTGACGACGCAGCAAAAGGCGTAATCCAAACTTTAGAAAAATATGATGATATTTCTTTACCAATCAATATTGGCCTGGGGGCTGATATAAGTATCAAACAGCTAGCTGAAAAAATTGGAAATATAGTTGGCTATAGTGGAGAAATTATATGGGATACTGATCGCCCTGATGGCCAATATAGAAAAATTTTAAATGCTGATAGGGCAAAGCAATATGGAATAAAAACTAATAATTTCAAAAGCCTGGATGATGGCTTGAGAGAAACGATCGATTGGTATAAAAGTTTTAAAAATGTGAGAAGCAGTGAAAAGAATTTTTACTAATGGATGCTTTGATGTTCTACACAGAGGGCATTTTGAACTTTTAAAATATTGTAAAAGCTTGGGGAGAGTTATTGTTGGGCTGAACAGCGATGATAGTGTAAAAAGGTTAAAAGGAAAAACAAGGCCAATTTTTAATCAAAAAGATAGAGCTTTTATGTTACAATCATGTGTATATGTTGATGAAGTTATAGTTTTTGAGGAGGACACTCCATACAGTTTAATAAGTAGAATAAGGCCTGATATAATAGTTAAAGGTGGCGACTATTCAGAGAAGGATGTTGTGGGTTGTGATCTGTGTCAAGTAAAAATATTTAACTATATTGGTGGATATTCCACCACAAAAACCTTAGGAGAGCTAAAATGAAAACATATGTTTTTGATATTGATGGAACAATCTGTACACAAAGCGCCCCAGACTATACAAATGCATTGCCCTATGAGAAGAGAATTAAAAAAATTAACGAATTATATGATAAAGGAAATGAAATAACCCTTTATACAGCTAGGGGGATGGGAAGACATAAAAACAATCCTTTGTTGGCGGTTCAAGATTTTTATGAATTCACCTCAAAACAACTTGAAGAGTGGGGCGTGAGGTATCACAATTTGTTTTTAGGCAAGCCAAATGCTGATTTTTATATAGACGACAAGGGGATAAGCGATGAAGACTTTTTTAAAAATGAAGTTTGTTCCTAAAGGGTGGGGATGGGAACGTTGGATTGTCAATAAGGAAGAATATTGTGGCAAATTACTTTATTTTAATAAGGGAAAAAGATGTTCTTGGCATTATCACAAAATTAAAGATGAAGTGTTTTATTTACAATCTGGAAAGATGTTGATTAAGCACTCAGATGAAGATAATTATGAATCCGCAAATGAGTTTATTTTGAATGCGGGAGAAAATTTTCATGTGTATACGGGCCTTAGACATCAAATGATTGCATTAGAGGACTCTGAATTATTTGAGTTTTCAACACAACATTTCGATGAGGATAGTTATAGAATCATTAAAGGAGATTAAAATGACACAAATACAACACACAAATTTATCGAAACAGGCGTTAGGAGCTGTTATGATGGCACTACAAAAGTCTCTGCTAGAGCAAAGCGACATCGTTCCAGTATTGGAAGGTTTTAAATTTGCCTCTTCCCCAGAAGGTTTAGTAGTGCTAAATCCGCCATTAGTAAAGTTTAATGAAGAAACTCAAATAAACTTTGATTTTGATGATGAGACGGAAAGTGAAAGAGCGACAGAATAATGCCAATATATATATATGAATGCAATGATTGCTTAGGTGAATGGAAAACAAGTCATTCTATGACCGAGACTGAAGAAGAATGCACTTGGTGTGAATCAAAAAATATTTACAGAAAACCATCCAATTTTTCTAATCTATCAAAAAAAGTAGCAACAAGGCGAAAAGTTGGCGATTTAACTAATGAATTTATAGAAAACTCAAGAAAAAATCTACAAAATCAAAAACAAGAACTAAATAAGAAAAGATGATTGATATATTATTTGCTTTATCGGTTATTGTTAATATATTTTTAATTTGGTATATTGTACAACTTTTACGTCGTTTTCTCGCCTTTCAGGAAGATTTGGATGAGTTTGCGATAAGGCTTGAAGAATACGAGGGACACATAGAAATAGTTAACAATCTAGAGAGATTTTATGGGGATGAGACATTAGCAAATCTCCTTCGTCACTCAAAATCCATGACGAAAGAATGTGAAGAATTCCAAAACATTTTATTAAACAAAAAAGATGATGAGTATGACGACGAAAAAGAAGAGTAATAAAAATTATTATTTCACAAAGGTCCATGAAAAGGCGATAATAGATTATTGTAAAAGTCAAGACCAAAAAGAAAGAAATGAATTGTATAAGGTATATATTGGACCGGTGTTTCACGAGATGGTTGACAAAATTGTTTATACTTATAAATTCACAACTCTTCCCAATATCGACACATTGCGAGATGATTGTAAGAATTGGCTTATAACTGTTCTAGATAAATTTGATCCAGAAAAAGGTTCAAAGGCTTTTACTTATTTTAGTGTTGTATCTAAAAATTGGTTCATTGCTCAGGTCAAAAAAACTAGTAAAAGAGCCAAAAAAGAAATACATATGGATGATTATTTTATCGGTAATCATAGTGAAAAAGGCACTTCTTTGGCGAGCGGGCAACAAAACTTAGTAGTTTACAACACTTACATTCAAGATAGAAATAAAAATGAATTTTTTATGTATCTAAGTGGTGAGGTAAAAGGTTGGATGAGTATGCCTTTGAGACCTAATGAAAAGAAAACTCTACAAGCGATTCAAATTCTTTTTGAAGATTCTGAAAAAATAGAAATTTTTAATAAAAAAGCTATTTATCTGTATATTAGAGAGATCACTGGTTTAAACACCAAGCAAGTTGTGAATTCTCTAAATAAAATAAGAAAACGTTATAGAGAGTTTAAAAAAGAATGGGACAATCAATAAAATCTTTTGAAGAATATACTTTAGAAGCAATCAAAAACATTAGGGATGATAGAGATATCACCTCCACCCTTTTAACTAAATTGTTTATAGAGATGAACAATGCTAATGATGCTAATACGCATAAAGAACTTGGCCTAATCGCATCAAAATATGTTGAGACTCTTCAACGCTCTAATGAACAATTAGTTAAACTTACCTCTATCTTGTCTAAAAAGCAAGATACATCTATCTCGCTAGATGAAAAAGACAAAAAAGAACTTTTTGATATTATACAAGGTGAGAAAAAATAATGGTCCAAAATGGAATTTCTATAAGTAAACTACCAGATGGGATATTAAATAGTTTTATAAGAGACAAGGCTTATGAAAGTTTTGATATAACACGTGATAATTTTATTGATATTTTTATAAAGATAACGAGACAAACTTTAAATCCGAATTATAGTTTAATAAACAGAACATTAAATGGTATTTGTATGCAAAAATTAGACAACGAAGCAAAACAAAGACTCATTGCTTCTGGTGATAACTATCTTGCTTTTCAACGTACTGCGGACACCACATCAAACACTTCCTTTGAAGCGTGCAGGGTTTATATACCGGAAATTCATAGCGATAGGGCCATCCCAGATGATATATTAAACCCCTCAAAGCAGGATTTAGAATTAATTGAAGCTATGTTTCCAGTTTTTATCTCGAACACAGAGGAAAATGGTAAAAAATCTTTAGCCGTTGGGGATGTTTTAGAGGTTCAGATTAAAAACGATTTAGGTGGGGGCGTTTATTTTCACAAAAAAGCCAGTAGTGCTATTAATTTATTGAACAAAGCAGCAGGAAAAGGAAGTGCCAATTCTTTTAAATGTAAAGTTATAAAACACTCTAAGGTCATAACATCGAATGAAGCTCAAGTAACTGCTGGCACCACAATAACAAACTCTTCTAGTAACGCAAATCCAATTGATGATGCGACTAAAGAACAACAATATATAAAATATTTATATCAGAAAGAAAGACAATACATTAAACAATTAAAAAAAGAATGGAGCATATCTCATCTTAAAGGCGCTCTCAAGGAAGCTGGAACTTATGACATAAACAAAAATTTTGTTTGGGCGTTAATGTATAAATTATGCGGTCTTAGCCCCTCGGGGCTGTCTAATGGCGGGAATGTAATGATTTCAGCTCAGGCTCTCAAAGATTATTATGGTATTTTTAGAATTACAAAAAAAGAATATGACACTACGGTTGAAACAACAAAGAATAAAGCAGCTTTTGTTGGCAAAAATCATTCTGATTTGCTAGACCCAGAATTTGCGATAAAACATTTCTTTATTGATTTTACAAGTTTTTTAAAAAAAAATAATTTAGAAAGTGATATTTTTGATGATGTAAACTCTTTTCTTAAAAATGAAAACAATAAGACAAAAGTTGCAAAATATTTTTCAAAAAATGACGATAAAAAGGATTTCTTATTTACAAACGATTTTAAGAATTTAGCAGATAGTTTTGATAGCAACCCGCAACCTTTTACAGGATACACCCCGGTTACGTTTAATGATTTTCCCACTTTTAACGGATGGCTTATTGCTGCTGCTGGGGGAGTTGCCTTCTCTGTTGAAAGTTCTGAAAAAATAACCAAAGGTGAATCTAATAACGCTCAAGGACCGAAAGAAGAAAAGCCACCAGCAACTCCAGATAAATGTCATGACAATTACCCACCTAAAAATTCCTATTTAATACACGTGGATTCACAAAAGAAGATTGTAAGAGATTTTTTAAAATCATCTATTTCTGGACCGGATTTAGAATTCACCTCTTATAAACATCGAGGTGTTAAAAATATAAGATTTGCTGGTTTGGAAATCCCAACTTCTTTTAAAGTGATTCGTTATGATGGCAATTCTAATTTCTACAAAGACAACAAACGTTGGTTTGATGCCAATAACAATAAATACCTGATAGGCCAACCACGATGGAGTTTGAATTATTACAGAAATAAAGAACAGATAACACACTTTACAGTGCAAACTTTAGGCCCTAATACTGATTCTGTGCAATGTTATAAAAACATATTACATACAATGTATCAAATGAATAAGCCGATTCCTCATTTTATAGTTGCACCAAGTGGACAAATAATACAATTAGTTGACGCTGCAGGAGCGGTAAGTTTTAATTTGCCTAACAAGCTAATTACAATCAATGCTGCCTTTGGGGAAGGTTATGGGAATATGAAATTTAAAAATTCCAATATTGCCAATATTGGAAAGCCAAATTATGTATCAATTAGAGAAAAGAACAATAATTACAGATTTCATAAATTGGGAACAAAAGCCGCCCTACAGTCAATGCAAAAATTAATACAATTTTTTGTACATTATACCAACACGAAGTATAATTTAGCAGCACAAGATTTAAAATTGTCGACCTTCAACCTTAATAAATCAAATATACAAGCGTATGGTCATTATAAAGGAGTTGGAGGAATGAATTTTATTTATTATGCTTGGACTCTAGGCTTGGCTTATAAAAACAATGGTAAGAATATTTTACTCCAAGAAGGAGGTTTCTGATGGGTATTCTAGATCTCAAAGATATAAAGGACACATATACACCAGTCAGCACTTCGGGGTTAGATATTGGGCAAAAAGAAGCTATCTCTGGTGTTGACGGTAGTTCGAAACCGGAACAAACTTGCCAACTGGCAAAAGCACCTGATGAGATCTTAAAAACGGGACCAGCTAGTACGTATATAAGCTTAGGACGTGACCGTCCAGCTGAATTGGGAACTGGTTACGAAGGGTCGGCAGAGCCAAATGCTGGATGCATATGGATTTGTTCTGGTATGAGTCAAGGTCTTGTGGACAAGACCCCAAAAAACAAAGATGGGACAAGTTTAGAAGCCAATAGAAATGTTAATTTAGATGCTAGTACTGTTTATATTTCTTCTTGTGCAGACATTGATAGGTATTTTAATTTAGTTAAAGGTGGAATGGGCAATTCTGAAAGTTCTGCCGCAATTGCGCTTAAGTCATCAGACTTGAGGTTTATTGCGAGAAATGGAATAAAATTAATAACTGGAACAGATGTAACAAATGAATATCTTAGAGAGAAAGCTTCAATAGTGGGTATAGAAATTATAGCAGGTAATGATGATAGTGATTTGCAGCCAATGGTCAAGGGCCACAATTTAGCTTTAGCTTTGGAAGATTTATTGGCTTTAATGGGGAAAGTTGTTGCGACCGTGCAGGTATTCATGAAGCATCAAAATGATTTTAATAGTGTTTTGAAAGAACATACACACCCAGATGTGATAAACATGATACTTAGTATTATTGCCACTAACGGTCTTAATAATATTACCGGAGGCAATACATTACCAGACCAAGAAGTGTTTAGCGAAGGTATGAAAACTGAAGGATTTTTGACAAAATTACTAAGCGAATGTGATATTCATAGAGAAAATTTTGTGACTTTTAGAAATAAATATTTAGCAGGCACTGAAGAGGCTGATATTAATAGCAGGTATAATAAGGTAAATTAATGAGCGATTTTAAAAAAATAATAGAATCAGCATTACGAGATCTGTATATAAAAATGGTTGAAGTTTATACTGAATCTATCAAAAACAATACAAAAATGAATGAATCGCTGATTGGCGAATTTATGAATAAAAGCTCAAAGGCTCTTAATTCTACTGATGCTGTAAATGGATTCATTACCAAACAATTAAATATAAATGAAAATATAATCAATGGAATGAAAAATTCTCAACAAATAGTTGATTTTTTAATAGGCGCCTATGACGCTTTTGGTATAGAGATGCCCCCGGAAGGGTTCTTACAAATAGACGCCGGTTCAGCCAATTGGTGGAAAACAATAACAAAAAATCAAGGTGGTTATTTCACATATACCATAATATTTGACATCGATAATGAAACCAAGACACTAAAGTTCGGAAAAAATGCAGTTTATGAAGTTAGCTCATTTGATCCCTCTGATCTTTTAAGTAACAACGATTTAAAATCTTTTTTGATTGACGCCACTAAAACAGCTTTTCAAGAACAAGCGGACAGTGAATCAGACCAACAGATGGTGGAGTTTGATGATGTTTACTTTCTCATATTAGACGAAGATGGCAATAGTTTTAAAATAAATACCAATACTAAAAAATTGTATATTCGTGTCTTTTTTAACGAATACGGTCAGAAATTAGCCTCTTCTATAACAAACATAACCGGTATTTCAGAAATTAAAAAAATACCTCAGGGGATTAGAAAAAATTTCTTAATTGGAAACTTACTTTCTGGAATAGATGCTATAAATAAATATTTCGATAGCCAAGACAGCAAACAAACTAACAGTAAAAGAATTATAGATAATTTAAAAACTGTAAAAGAATTACTTAAAAAAATTATAAAAAAGAACAAACTGAATAATGATTCTACTGTTGGATTTGTCTTTGATGAAGAATTCAGATATCTTGCCTTAGTTAATGCAAATAATAAATCAATCGGCAGTAAAGAATTACGTTCATTTTTAAAAGAAGATAAAGAGTTAAATATACACATTGCGATATTAAATTATATTAATTGCCAAATAGGAGAAGAACCGGAAGTGGGTTCTAGTGTGGGGGCCTCCTCCGATGATTATCAACATTTTTCGAGCGTAAAGTCTCCCCCCCCAATAAGTGAAAAAGAAAAAAATAAGAAAAAAATAAAGTTTCAGTCATCACAATCAAAAGTTAAATTTGTTGGCGATATAGGAACTAAGTTGGCGTTGGAAGGAATTAGGAAAAATTCCGCACAAGGTGCCACTGTTGTCAGTTTATATGAAAATTATTTCAACAAAATTGATTTAAAAAAAATAGCTGAATTCGCAGTACAAGAATATTCCCAGCTTATACCAGCTTTAGAATTAAAAAAAATAAAATTTGCAGCTTTTATAAGTTCATTGGATATAACTGAAATAATTGATTGTGTCGCTGAACAAGCTGGGGGGTATGAAGATCTTGGCCAAATGGAAACTGGTGTCGACGCGAGTGGGAACCCGATTTTCACCGAGACGGTCTTAGACAAGCTAAATTTTGAAAAGGATTTAAAAATGAGGTTTTATGATTCTTTTAGCTTTTTTTATAATGCTGCTAAAGGTTTTGATTCTGAAAAGTTTAACTTCCCGTCTTCTCAAGAACCTCTCCCTATTATAAATGAACTTTTACAACAGTATAACGAAAGTCCAAATGAAGAAAATTACAACAAGTTAAATGCTCTTGTTGGTCAAAATTTTCCCTATATCGCTATGATCCCACAGGAACAAACAAGTGAAATCTATAACACAATTGTAAACAATGAACCTCAATATAGAAACAATAATGCTCTTGTAAGTTACGGGATTGTTGATGTTAAAAACATCCCAGGTTTTCAGCCAAGTAAGTTTATAAGTTTTATTTTTAAAAGAAAAATAGTTCAATATGTTGGTGAATTGACAGAACATCAATTTGATGCATTTTACGGCAATATAGCTGAAAAAAATAAAAAATTAAGAGATGATTCTGCTTTGTCAGAGCAAGATATGTCATCAGCTAAGGGCCTAATGGGCTCATCTGCTAAAAAAAATAAAAATAAATTGCCTAAAGTTCCCCATATGGGGTGGTTTAATCAATTTGTGCCAACATTGGATTACAATGCTTTTGTAAGTATAATATTGGGAGAAGCTTACGATAAAGTAATTTCTTCTTTATTATCTTCACTAATGCAGACAACTTCTGCTGCAGCTGAAAAGAAACTATCTGGTGATGGAGACATGCTAGATAAATTAGACCCAGGCTTGCGAGCTGCTGTGTCTTCAAATGATTTAACTCAAAATGCTTTGGATTCGTTTGGCCTTTTTAATAGTCCTGAAGAATTTTATATAGCAGTTCGAGATAGGGTGTTTCCAAATAATATGATTAAAGACGTAAAATGTCTTTTTGAAAGAATTAATGTTGAAGTGAGCTTTCAAACTCAAGTTAAATTTTTAAAACACCCAGCTGAATTGAATGACCCTGATACTGTCATAATGCAAAATATATTTATAAAATGTGGGCTTCCTTCTGACATCACGACTATTAATAATTTCTTTTTGGCATTAAATGATTTAATTGATGATAATGTTATTCAAGCTAAATTAAAGTCAACGACGCAGTTGATTGAAAATTATTTAGAGATTTGTGGTGATAACAACGAAGCATATCTTGACAATTTAAGAAAATTTTTATCTAGTGGAGCCGCTAATAAACAAATTAACAATGAGACAAGTGAAGCCAGGGCGAAGTTAATGGATTTATTATCTTTTCTTAATGGAGAGAAATTAAGAAATTCAGCCCCCCAGTTATTTTGTAATAATGGAACAAATAACACTCCAGTGTTCGATAATCAGTATTCTCCTTTGGTTATTGATTCTCAAAACAAGTTACTAAATGGTGTTATTAAGGGGATTAATAATCAATTCAATAATGATATTGGCAAGTTTAAACCAATAATTCTTGAACAAACAACTAATCTTGCGAGTAGTGATGATGTTTTGTCCCTTTTTGGAAATGATCCGGCGGCGGCATTTACGGCTCTTGCGACATCTGGTGGAGAAGATATTATCGCAGCTGGCAAGGAGAAAAATGATTTAAAAAATATTATTTTGGATGAAATAAAAACTAACTTATTCTTTTCAGATATTCTAACGCCTAGTGACACCGCAGTAGGTCTTTCAAATGCTAAAATTTATCTCTTGCCGGCTTCTGATAAAATATCTTCAATTATCATCTTTAACAATAGTAATAAGAATGAGAATTTTAAATATTCAGGTCTGAACGTTACAATAGATAAAAATTCTGTAACTATGATAATATTCAATACGAGTACAAATAGGATAATATTTAATTCTGGTAAAATAAGCGACTCATATAATTTAGAAGAAGAGTTAAAAAACTTAACATCGGGGGACAGTGACAGCTTTTTTAAGCTAGCTTACACGGACCCTGATGGGCCTTCAGATAATTTCCAATATGCTTTAAAATCAATGATAGCATATGATGACGATTACGCACAATTCAACAAATCAATCATTCAAAACATTATGTCTGGCATTTTATCGTCTTTTGTTGAAACTTTTAATTTATTTGATACTGCAAATTTTAACAAAATCCCATTTAAAGACAAAGAAGACAAAAACTATTTAGATGGCGGCATACTTTGTTCACCAGAAGTATTCTCTCAGTATCAAGACGGAAGAGATAATTTACAATGCTATGTCAATCGAAATAATTCACCAGATTCTCATGAGTTGTCTCAATTAGCATCCTTATACCAATTATTGATAAATACTTGTATTGTTCAAGAATTGCTTGAACTATTCTTTATTCTAAACCTGGAAAATATAGAAACTTTTAAAGAAAGCCACGTAAAGAAATTAGTTATTGAGTCAATAACTAATACTTTCAGCAACAGTTTGACTAAAATTGGTAGCTTGCAAGTTAACTTTGAAGAAGATCTTAAGTTAATTTACCATTATGAACAAATAAAAAACGGAAACAAACCAGAACCTAAATCAACAGGTGATATTATATCTTATTTTGTAGATAAATTTTTTCCAATTATTATAAATAAACTACAATCCAGGGTTGCACTTTCGGTAAGCGGATACAGTTTTAGTGAATCTAAAACAATTACAAGTAACATAATCAATAAAAACCCAGATGACGAGGAAGGTATATACAAACTATACAATGAAATTGACACTGCATCCCAAACACATACATTAAATAAAATTAAAAATGGAATTATACTACAGCGTTTTGTTGACATACGCCAACATGGCGATTTTTTTGCATCGATACAGGGTCCTATTTACGCGGACACTACGTTGCCAAAGGTTTTCAACCTAACAGAGGATCCCGTGACAGGGGCAAAGAGTTGGTCACAAGCTGGTTATGAATATTTTACTTTTACAGAAGCATCATCCACACAGAATGCCTCATGGCCTATAAAACCTAGCCAAAAAGACCCCGAAGCATCGGTCCCAGAGGAAGGCAACTCTTCGACGCTTTCGAGGTTTGGTAAATATAGAAAGCGTTATTCTAGAACGCAAGGAAAAATTTCATTTGAAGATTTTGAAAAATATTACGAAGGGCCATGGGCATCACAAGAATTGAACGAAATAAAGAATAAGATAAAAAATTTATACGGCACACATGGACCAGAGACGTATTTTAAAAAAGTGTCAGTAGGCGTAAGACTGTGTTTGGTGTTAGATAAAGATGATAATTTGGCTAAGAATCTTATGAGTAGTTATGAGTCTCTTTTCTCTTCAACATTACATTCATTTGATGATATACGTTTTGTTGTCAAAGAAAAAATTATTGATTATGGAAATAAAGTGGTTATTCCCTTATTGGTCCAAGAAAAAGATTTATTACCCAGCGTTGATAACAATTGGAAAAAGTTAAAAAACACAAAAGCACCAGGTCAATGGATCAATTATATGTTAAAAGCTATTAAAGAAAATTACAAAAATAATGATTTGGCGGATAATCTAAAAGAGAAATTTTTAAATCTCTACAAAACTGACTTCTTTGATGATCTTTTTCCGTTAGCGCTTAAAACGATAATAGAAGACAAATATGAAGACAAGTTGGATCCTTTATTCGATTTTACAAAAGAGCAAATTATTAGAGCAATTTATCAAGCAAAGGCTGTTATTGATGAAGATTGGCAATCTACTATTAATGACTCAACAGAGGACCCGAATGCTATGTATTTAATGTTAGCATTGTCACTTCTTCCGATATTGATACAATTTGGCGCTACATTTGTAGATCCGTCTTGGAAACAAGTTCCTATAACCCCATTAGGATATCTGGCAAAAATATTATCATTTACTCAATAAGAAAGTAATTATAACATGTCAGGATTTACACCAAAAATACCCCTAGTGCCTTCTCCAACTGATGGTTTTTACGCTTTAACAGAAAATCTTCGGGAAAACACAAAACAGAGTTTAAAAATGATTGTCTTAACATCACCGGGAGAAAGGATCATGAATCCTCTTTTTGGAGTGGGGGCGAGACAATTTCTGTTTGAACAATTTTCGGAGAATATGTATCGGACTTTTCAATCAAATCTCACAACTCAGGTTAAGAGGTATTTACCAATTGTGGAAATAATTGAAGTACAATTTTTTGACACCAATAAAGAAGAAGTTGCAAATTCATCAGCCGAAGTTAATGTTTTGGCTATAGAAATCAAATATGCTATAACTAATTTAAATATTTTTGATAGTCTATTTATAGAAGACATTTCAATAGGATTATAAAACAATGGCGATTGATTCAAAAAAACCAGCAATTAATTACACAAGTAGAGATTTTAATAGTATTAGAGAGGATTTGATTTCATATGCAAAAAGATATTATCCAAATCATATAAAAGATTTTTCTCAACCTTCTTTTGGCGCTCTGCTGGTTGATACAGTCGCATATGTGGGGGATTTATTGTCTTTTTACTTAGACTATCAAGCCAATGAATCATTTTTATCAACAGCTATTGAATATAATAATGTTGTAAAATTAGCAAGAACTTTAGGTTATAAATTACAAACAAACCCCTCATCATTTGGGACTGTAACATTGTATGTTCTAGTTCCAACAGAAAGTAACACTATTGCTCCAGATGAAAATTATATGCCTATATTAAAAAGAGGAAGTACCTTTTCTTCTACAAATGGTACAACTTTTACTTTGATTGAAGATATTAACTTTGCCGATACCACTTTAGATAGAGTAGTGGCACAAGTAGATACAGACACCGGAGCGCCAATCAAATATGCGATTAGGGCACATGGCCAAGTAGTTTCTGGTGAATTAGGAGTTGAAACAGTTGATGTTGGGAGTTATACAAAATTTCCAAAATTCGAATTAGAGACTAAGAATATTGCAGAAGTTTTATCCGTTGAGGATTCAGAAAGTAATAAATATTATGAAGTGGATCATTTAACGCAAAATGTCATCTTCGTTCCAGTCGTTAACAACAACGAAGATAGAAATACAGTTAAAAACATTATTAAACCAATAGCTGTTAGTAGGCGGTTTACTGTTGAAAAAGATTCTTTAAGTACTTATTTACAATTTGGTGGCGGCTCCACAGAAACCGAAGTTAAGTATTTAGACCCTGCAAATATTGTCTTGGATGTGTTCGGGAGAGATTATGTAATTGATAATTCTTTTGACCCGAGTGTTTTAAACAAAACTGATAAGCTGGGGGTTGCGCCTGCAAACACTAGTCTATTGGTAACATTCAGATTAAATACTGCACAAAACGTTAATACTTCTGCAAATACAATAACAAGTATTCAAAATGCGACTTTAAGATTTAAAAATCCAGAAAGCCTGGCTGCTGGACAGATTAATGAAATTAGGTCTTCGCTAGAAGTCACAAACAAGGAAGCGATTGTTGGAGATATAAGTTTGCCAAATTCTGATGAAATTAGAATTCGCGCTCAAGCAAATTTTGCAACACAAAATAGAGCAGTTACAAAACAAGATTATGTAAGCGTGGTCTATAATATGCCATCTAAATTCGGCTCAGTTAAACGCGCATCAATAAGCCAAGATCCTAATTCCTATAGCCAAAGAAATTTAAATCTTTATATTATTTCCGAGGACAATGATAATAAACTAGTAAAAACAAATGATACGATAAAACAAAATTTAAAGACTTGGCTCAATCAATACAAAATGATCAATGATACCATTGATATATTAGATGCAAAAATAGTAAATTTTGGCATTAAATATGTTAGCATCGCGATGCCAGGTGTTAGCAAATATATTGTCCTAGATGAGGCAAATAATGCGTTAAGAGAGTTCTATCAAAATCGTTTTTTGGAGATTGGAGAACCAATATTGGTAACGGATATATTCGGAGTATTGAAAAATGTTGGGAGTGTCCTAGATGTTACCAATGTTGAGCTTTTTATTAAAACTGGCGATAATTACGCAAATCCACCATTTACTATAGATGAATTTTTAAGCGCTGATGGAACCATTATAGCTCCATCAAATGATGTTATTTTCGAACTTAAGTATCCAAATGCAGACATTATAGGGACAATTAAGTAATGGCCATCAAAAGATATTATGCGACAAAAGATAATACAATAACAAATGCCTACAAAGCTAATCTCCAAACAAGAGGAGTTAGTGGTAATATGGGCCAATCCGATATTAGTGAAGTTTTTTCCATTTACGCGCAAGCAAATACCTCTTCTTCCGAGCTGGCGAGAACATTAATTCAATTTGACATTGATGCAATTTCTACAGATAGGACCAACGGAGTGATCCCAGCTTCGGGTAGCGTAAGTTTCTTTTTAAGAATGTATAATGCCCCTCATTCTCAAACAACGCCAAAAGATTTTACTTTGGTTACAACCCCGGTTTCTCGATCGTGGGATGAGGGCCTTGGGTTGGACATGGAAAATTATTCAGATAAAGATGCTTCAAATTGGATTTCAGCAAGCGATGGGGTTCTTTGGACAGCACAAGGTGGGGATTATATTACAGGAACAGCTGGAAATACAAAATATACGTTTTCACAAACATTTGACACGGGTTTCGAAAACTTAGAAATAGATGTTAGTCACTTGGTGGAAACATGGATCGATGAAACATTAGACAATTATGGTTTTGGGGTATATTTAAGCAGCAGCCTTGAAAATGCCACCAGTTCCTATTACACTAAAAAGTTTTTTGCCAGAGGGTCGCAGTATTTCTTCAAACGCCCAACCTTAGAAGCGAGACACGATAGCAGCAAAAAGGATAGTAGGGGTGATTTTTATTTAAGCTCTTCATTGGTTCCAGCATCAGATAATTTAATGAAATTATACCTTTACAATGTTGTAAGAGGACAGTTAACAAATATACCGACAGTTGGAACGAAAAAGTTACATGTTAGTGTTTATAGCGGTTCCACTGCCCCAACAGGTTCCAAAATTGGTCTTTCTTTAGGAGGGGGCACTGTTACAGCTGGTCACATTAACACTACCGCATCTTATGTTGAGACTGGAATTTATTCTTGCTCTTTTGCGTATACCTCATCTGCAATAACTACTATTTTTGATGTATGGCATAGTGGCACTGTTCAATATCATACTGGTTCCGCAATCACAATAAAAACATTTGATAGTCAAAATTTCAACTTCAATCAAGATTATGTTTCCAAAGTTATTAATTTAAAAACCAATTATTCAACCGATGAAGTGGCTCGTTTTAGACTATTTACAAGAAATAAAAACTGGTCCCCCGTGATTTACACAGTGGCAAAATCAGATATAAAAAATTCAATTGTTGACAATGTGTATTATAAATTAACAAGAGCTAATGATGGATTAACTGTTGTTCAATATGGCACTGGTTCCTTAAACCATACAAGATTATCATATGATGCAAGCGGTAGTTATTTTGATTTTGATATGGAAATGTTAGAAGCAAATTATACTTATGAAATTAATTTTGTTTATTTAATCAATGGCAGCTATGTCGAACAACCTGAGACATTTAGGTTTAATGTGGTATGAGCTTAAAAGATTTATTTAATAATTTAGATTCTACAATAGTATCAAGTGGTTCATTGGATAGAATAGCAAATGAAACTGAATCAGTTGAATACCTAGATGCCTATTTGGAACAACAAAATAAATTTAGAGCACATATAGATTTTTCACAACCAACAAATTTCATAAAATTTGGTTCTGCTGAAAAATATTACACAGATGCTATTTCAAGGATCCACAATACATACCCCTATGATGGTTCCCGTTTTGAAAAAATACAATATGAATTAAGCTCATCAGACTTGGATAAATATATTTTTGAAAAAGAATATCCGAGAACAAACGGGCATGTTATATTTTCCGGCGATGGTTGGTCAACTCAAACAAGCACAACAAATGGCTATGGCAATCCAAGTACTAATCAATATATTTTTATAAAAAGCGGCCCCAACACTAGTAATCGCTTTATAGGAAAAGACATACAAGACACTTCAGGCGATTATAAATCAGGTTTTGCAAATTTTTATGATTTAACTAAAAATAGAGAATCGAATTTAAAAATTGGCGGTATAGACGGTAACACCGTTGAATTCTTTTTGAAAAAGAGTGAGTTTGTTACTTCTTTAACCGAGAAAGAAGTTGTTCTTGATGTATATACCACCTTATTTGCGCCCGGTGAGTCTGATTATGGTCGTCTTAGAGTCACCTTGACAGGATCAAATGGGGTACCATTTCTTGTTACATATCAATCTGGCACAAGCGGATTTCAGGATGAACTGCTTGGTCAAAACATAACCACATCCAGCATTGCAGATGGTAACTGGCATCATTACGCGATTTCTTTTAAAAATAGTGATAGTCAAGTAGAGGCAAAATTATATGTTGACGGTAAATGTAACCACACAATCACTACAGGCTCTAGTATAAATTATGTAAGTGGTAACATTAATGCGACACTTGGAGCGCTGGGAACAAAGCCTGATTCTTCAAGCACTGCGGCTTTAGGGGATGGTAAACTTTCAGGATCTATTGATGAATTTAGATTCTGGAAAACTCAAAGAAATTCCCAACAAGTTAATAGGCACATGAGAGAACAGATTGGAGGTGGCACTAACACTGATGATGCCAATACTACTCTTGGAGTTTATTACAAGTTCAATGAGGGTATTACACAAACCGCTTCTGTTGATCAAACTATATTAGACTACTCGGGTCGAATTTCAAATGGAACCTTTGTTGGCTATGACGCAACTGTTAGAAATGTCAATTCTGCTTTTGTAGATTCTGGTCTAGTTGCCTCTGAGTTTAAAGATCCTATTCTTTACGATTTCCACCCTTCTGTTGTTTCCTACAAGAATGATAAAGTGCTAATTGGAAGAGAGTATGATTATACAAACCCAAATTCAATATATAACAGTATTCCAAGCTGGATTACAGAAACAGATAACACAAAAGATGAACCCCCGCTTGAAAATTTAACTCAAATAATATCTAGTTATTTTGACACCTTACACGGCCAAATTGAGAATATATCTAAATTAAAACATACTGATTATGTTAGCGGTTCTGACAAACCTTTCTTTTTTAATGATAGAATCTTACAGGGAGTTGGATTTCCCTACATTCCGGATTTATTTAGCAATGCGACATTTTTTGAATACTTTAGGAATCGTAATGATGAAAGATTGTTTGAAGAAAAACTTTATGACATTAAAAATATAATTTATAGAAACATTTATAATAATTTAGCTTATATCAACAAAACAAAAGGTACAGAAAAATCTTTCAGAAACATGCTTAGATGTTTCGGTATGGATGAAGAAATTTATAAAATAAGATATTATGCCACCGATGCCGTACATGAATTTAGAGATAATTACAAATCAATTGTCGAGTCAAAAAATTATGTTAATTTTGCCTTAACTGGCACTTCTGAGGCGACAGTTTATCAATATAAAACTGATAGCAATACTACGTCTTTTATTTCAGGAAGCGGTGAACCCAATTCAGGCCTTGAGTCTACCGGGTTTGGGTTTACTGTAGAAGCTCAAGCAATATTCCCCATAGTAACAACTGCTGCTGAATATAACACCATATTGAGATCAAAAAGTGGAGCTGTTGTTACATTAATTAATGATTTTGTCATAGATAAAGAAACCTCAGTTTACGGCATGAGAACTGCGGATTCGGATTTGGGAGAAAACATTCTTACTATCCCAAATAGAGATAGAGCTGGTTTTGTTGTTAAGGCTGTTAGGGATGATGAATTTACAAAAAGAGCTTATTTTAAACTAACACCCACAGATGCTACAAGTTACTTTCCTACAATCACTTCTTCATACTTTGAGGACGTTTTTGATAATACAAAATGGAATTTTGCAGTTTCAGTAAAACCAACAAAATATGGACAATTTGATCTTGTTAGCGGAAGCACAGATAACGCCACTTATGATGTTACTTTTCAGGGTATAAACACAGTATTAGATGAAGTAAGAGATAGTTTTCAATTAAGCTCAAGTATTTCAAAAGCAAATGGCCAAGACATTCTGACAAAGCCAAAACGAGTTTTCGCGGGAGCTTTAAGAGAGAATTTATCTGGCTCCTTGGTCACCAGAGCAAACTCTTTTGTAACTGATTGTAGGTTTTGGTTAGCTCCTCTATCCTTTGTAGATATCACAAAGCATAATATAGATTTTGAAAATTCTGGCATAGAGCATCCTTATAGAAACGCATATTTATTTCAATCTGATGGGCGACACATTCGTGTTCCAAATGCAGAAACTTTAGCACTCAATTGGAATTTTTTAAACTTATCTTCTTCCAATGGCAGCGGGCAATTTGAAGTTACTGATTACTCTAGCGGGAGTAATAGTGATGCTAGGTTTGGCGATTTAAGTGGTATTTTGTCTAGACAACATTCGGGTCGTGGTGATCATTTTCTGGTGAGTTCAAATGACACCTTTGAAAAGAAAAATGTTTATAATGCCAAATTGCAATTGCCAGAGTATATAAATTCTTATGACATGATCAGAATTGCCAATCAAGATGATGTTACATTTACTAGAGATACGCGCCCTACAAATTATTTAATAGCAATTGAAAAGAGTATGTATCAGTCAATTAGCGAAGAAATGATAAAAGTGTTCAGCACTATTGCTGATTTTGGCTCGTTAGTGGGATATCCTGCGAATAAATTTAGAGTAGATAACAAACAGTTAATCAAATTAAGGCAAATGTTTTTTGAGAATGTATCGAATACTCCAAAGTTGGAAAAATATATTGATTATTATAAGTGGTTTGATTCTGGGTTAAACACTTTATTAAATAATTTAATGCCAGCAACCGCTGTTACTTTTGACGAAAATAATATTATTAGACCTATTATAGAAGAGTATATTTTTAATAGAGAAAAATATTTATTTAAATTTCCGACACTTGAGTTAAAGCAATCAGACCCGGAAGGGAACATTCTCGGCATAGGAGAAAATCTTTATAATTGGAAATTTGGTCATTCTCCTCTAAATCAAAGCCAATTAAATAATTGCATTTGGTGGGAAGAGAGAGCAAAAAGAGATAATGCAAGCTTGACTTCCGGCAATCCAGATGTAGATTTAAATCGCAATACTATTCTAACTGTTTTAAATAATCAAAATAATGCGTCTGCTCCTAATTTAAGCGGTTCAGGTGGTGCCTACCAAGGCTCTACATACGCAATAAAAAGATTTGCAAGGCCATATAAAATTAAAGTAACAGAAGCAAGGGGCTATGGAGGAGGAACAAATTTTTCCAAAGTTAAGAATTTAGATTATATCGATCCAATAATAAAAATATTTGACACACATACTGCAGCAACAAAAACTAATGAGTTGCGATTTAACAAATCAGACTTCTTTTCATCTTCTTGTGAAGATGATAAGGTGCTTAATGATAAACCCAAAGTTGACTTTTGGGTTCGAGATTCTGGGGATAATGCCAACCCTATAGGCACAGGAGAGAAATTAGCTCCATTCAATGTTGTTAGCTCCTCGGAAGAGCAAACAAGTTTTACAACTGTAAATGTAGTAAATCTACATAATGATACGTATGGTTCAAATAAAGAAGTACCCATGCAGGGACCATTTACAGAAAAACTAGTTGGAGGTAAACAGTATAGGCATGTTTGGACGAATATTAATGTATCCGATACTATAGAAACTAGACCAGAAGGTTGGCGATATCAAGATGGCGCCGCCACATCTTATATAATTCCAGCTGCTCAAGATGCGCTACAATCTTTTAATGCAAATCTTCCTCGCGCTGTGTATTATAGAGACGAGATAGCCAAAAGACCAATAAATATTAAAAACCACTTACAGACTACAGGTTCACTAAAGGAAGGTTTTTATACAGTTCTCGGCAACTATAGCAATGGCTATGAAATAGTTATGACCAACGGACGGTCAATTAACAACAGATATCTTGCCGAATCTGATGGTGATTTATCAACCACTACTATTGGTTCTTATTATGTTTCTGGGGCACTTGAATTTTCCCTCCCAAGGAGAGACTTAACTGGTAGTAACTCTTTTGTTATTGTAAATCGTTTTTCCGCCCCAGGTGATTTTTCGACTATGAATGAGGGGATGCTAGATGTTGAAGCTGCTGAGTATAGTGTTTACAACGCTCTTCCTTGGAGAAATTTAAGCGTAAGAGTGCCTTTGAACAAAATTTATTCTGACCACACAAAGCAATTTGGATATTTTAGTGACGCTTTTGATTCCGCTAGTTATGCCTTGGCTGGTCTTGTATATCCCGGCTCTAGTGGTTCTGTTAATAGTAGTTCCTATTATGCAACAAACACGTACCTTGACGCTACGGCTTCTTTCCATAAAATTAATAGAAATGCAAGAAAACAAATAAAATATTCAAATAAATATTTTGGCAATCTTGGTACAGTTAAAACAGCTTCAGTTTATGACAATTGGTTTGTACAACATCAAATTCCACAAACAGATATTCAGTATGCTTGGATTTCAGCCAGTATTGTTGAAAATTATACTGGTTCGGCTCTTTATTGGTTTGAGCAACCAGACTTCAGTAATGCTAGTTTTGCCTCTACTGATATTACGTTTATGAGTGCTAGTGACTCTGGAGGTGGACGAGTCCGGATTGGTCCGACAGCTTTTAAAGTAGATTTTGCCGGCTTAAGCGTTTTAGTTCTAGACAACGTCTTGTCGGCCTCGAATTTATTATCTAGTTCGGATTATCTCAATACCAAGTTCGCAACATTACACCGGTGGCAGGAGACCAATGCTTTAATACTACATAGGAATGGTCCATACGGCGCAGCAAACTGGAAATTATACAAGAAAGATAATCATCCAATTGTTAGAGCGCATAGGTCGGAGAACAGACTAAGCTTTATTACTAAAGAAGTTGTACAAGATTCAAAAACTGGTTTTCAAATTTTTTCCTATGACATTGGGTCTGTTATTGAGCCGCCAATTAATTCTAAACATTTTCCAGTGGAATATGACTTAATAGTAAAAAACAGTATGCAGGTCTTAGCTGAATCAGAAGACCAAGTTGGTACATCAAATATTCGCCTTAAGCAATCCTATTTAAATAATTTTGTTAAATTTTCAGATAAAGTGGAAAACTCTTTTGATTTGAATAATGGTGGTTATTACGAAATAGTGGAAGGATATCAAAAGAAAAAATTAGCTTATAGTACACTAACAGATCTTATTTCCAAGGATTCTATTTCGCTTCAAACTAACCCAATTAAGAATGTTAACTTAATTTCAACAAGTGAAATTATATTCCCAAGAGAAAAATATACTTATCTCTCAACACACAGACAAAGAGAAAATTATGTAAATAACTATTGGAGAGATGATCGACAAGTTAGGGCAACAAAAGGAGCGGAAAATCTTCTTCCTTTCTTAGATTATAGTGGCCTTGAAAATCCAGAAGAGTTGAGCGATTATGGATTATATAACACTGCTAGTATCTGGAGTTTGGACTCTCGTTTAAATTTTTCAAATGGTTCTTGCGGGAGAATTGCTTCTGGTGCTTTAGATGGGCGTGTCGGCGGCATAATAGGAGCTGTGTCTAGCTCAACAGATCAAGCCGGTATATTGCAAAATTCAGCATATCCATACAGTATATATGTTAAGGCTAAAGATAGACCGTATACAGACTCCAGGTCAGGTCTTTATGCAATCTTATTACCTCAATATAATAGAAGGATTGCTGGTGTAATTGCTGATGATTTAATTCATGAATACAAATTTGGCGACACTAAGTGGGAAGCGGCAGACCAAGCCAGTATAAATCCCTTTTATGATACCTATCCTGATTATGTAGATGATATAAAAAGGAATGGTAAAGATTGTTCAATTATTCCTGAATTTAGAATTTCCGAACATATGGATTATTATTTAAATTCAAAAGGAGGTGATTTTTTAGCAGATAATACCGCTTCTTTAAGCTTAACGGGTGCTACAATACCAGATCAAAGCGAAAAAAGCTTTATGGTTACATATAGCCACACTGACTTCTTAAAAGCTTTTAATGTTGTAGGGCAGGAGTATAAAGAAAAATTTTCTGCAGACACGATAGAGCTAGAGTGTGATGGATTAATTAAATTTTTACCATACAACGGTTTTTATCCAGCAGAAAGAACTGTAGAGTTAACAAAACTTTTTTGGGAAAGCTATAACACTAGTTTCAATGTCACTGGAAACATATTTCAACCGGGAGGGGAGGCTCAAGGCATTGGTGATAATATTACCACTTTACAAGCTGGTTTTATATCACCAATTTGGAAACCACTTTTCGCCCCCGGTATTCTTTATAACAGTGTCAAATCCGGCATAGCTGTTGATTATCCAGTACACACTGTTAATGCTGGTCCTATAGAATTTAGCGGTTCTCCAAAACAAAGAAACCATTTAGGATATCTTGAAGATATTCCTAGAATTACAACTGATTTCGATTATAGAGTGCCATTTGAAGCTTTAGTTGATCCTGAAGCTTTTATTAGTGCTAAGATAATTGATAACGAACCTCATCCATCCGCTAGTATGCCATTAACTGCCTCTCTTGCTTCCGGAAAAGAGAATTATAAGTTAGCTATGCATAATTTTCTAGCCTCAACTGTGGACTTCTTTAAGGAAGGCGGCGAACTAACATCTTTGGCGTCACTACCAGATAATAATCCAAATTTCGGCCTTTTTGATATCGCCAAAGAATATCGAATGAGAATCGTTTGCTCTAATGCTAAAATAAAAAACTACTCGGATATCAAACAATATTTTTCCGCCTCTGCCGGCACAATGGAGGAACAGCGAGACCATTTGACACCTTCTTATGAGTGGAATCCACAAACATTGGTAATGTACGCTAGAACAGGTAGTGATCCTAAACAAAGAAGCGATTATTATGGATCTTCTTTTGGTCCCCCTTGTGATAATGAAAGTTTACTTAAGTATGATACTGCTACATATCCTCTTTATGGTAGTGCATCATACGAGCCTTTTACACCTCCTTATTATGATGGATATAGTCATATTGAACTTACTTATAAACCAGAATTTTCTGATAGCTCATTGGCTCAAATAGTGGCTGAATTATCACAAAGTTTTGTGAGGCAAACTACTGGAATTTTTGTAAGTAATGAAATAGGACCAGCAATTAGAAATAGAATGCAACTTTCTTCTAGTTTTAATTATTTACAATTAGAAGAGGTTAAAAGTGTTGTTTTAGATGCCTTGGGGAATACTGTTCAGGTGGGTGGTGATTCTATGGGAGCGGGTAATAGATTAGTAATTCAGCCGAAATGGGAAACCCCAATATTGAATTTTAAAGATGTATCAGTTGCATCGCCGCTTATTGGCTCTGGTTCGGTTGCTCGTGGAATGTGGCACCAATATGGCAGCATCCCTAAAGCTTCCGAAGGTATCTTTTTACAGATACAAGATCTAGACGCTTCAGAAATGGATGACAGTAATGCTACAGCTTCTTTGGCGGATGCTCTTGGATTTTCTAAACAGTCTGTAAAATTAGGTGGCATAGCCAAACAAAAGGAAATTTTTGAAGCTGTTGTGGCTATACCATTTATTGCGACCAATCCAGAAAGCGAAGAGGGTAATTATACAAGATTTAATATTTCTAAAGAAGTTGTGGGAATAGCCAATGATGTGGTCGTTAATGGTGGTATATCTGAAACAATTAAGAAAATACAATCAGACACACCACAGTTATATCCAAGTCAAGAAATTATAGATATGGTTCAAAAAATGAAAAAATATGTCATACCACCTCAGTTTGATTTTATCACAAATACGACTATTGAGCCTTTTGCTATGTTTATATTCGAATTTTCAACAATTTTATCACAACAAGATTTAGCCAACGTTTGGCAAAATTTATCTCCGAATATTGGAACAACAATGCAAAAAAGTAGAGCTAGCTTGCCAATTGACTTATTTCAAACGGGCGAGATTCCAGAACAAGGTACCTCAGTAATAAGTTCAATTCCGTCCAATATCCAATGGAAAGTATTTAAGGTAAAGCAAAAATCTGCATGGAATTATTTTGAAAAAACAGCAGAAGCCGAAGATAAAAAAGGTGGTACTAGTGGACGAACATCCGGTGGTGGTGGACGAACATCCGGTGGTGGTGGACGAGGCAAGAGCGTTAAAAAAACTTCAACATTAAATTATAATTATAATTGGCCATATGATTTCTTTAGCTTAGTCGAATTGGGGAAAATTAATTTTAAAGCAGATTTTGCACCTAAATACAAAAAGGTGATAACCGTAGTAAAGCCGGAACCATATACGCCATCCTCAGCTCAAGGTGGCTTAACTGGTGGCTTAACTGTTGGAGCTGGTCAGATTGGTGAGGATGTAGAAGCGCCACCCAAGACTCTAGAGGAAGCTATGGATGACCTATTGGACGCTATTAAAGAAGGAGGTCTTTCTGGGGAGACCGGGCCTTCAACCCCGCCGGGTTCGCAAGGAGAGGATGATTTAGAAGGATCGGCTACCACGGCAGAAGATAATGCAGCGGCAGCAGCGGCAGCAGCGGGACAAGCTCAAGCCGCTTTAGATGCTAAAACTCTAGAAGAAAAGTTGGCAGCAGCAGCTGCATTGGCCAAAATGCTGGCCGAAAAAGCAGCAGCGGAAAAGGCACTTAAAGAAGCAGAAGCCAAACAAGGTGGCCCTAAAAGCGCTCTTGGAGCTGCAATAACTGCCCCGCCGAAGTTCACGAACAAAGGGGGCAAGGGCGTCAAGCATAAATGCTATGGCCCACATGGAGCGGTGGTTGATTGCAAAGTTGCCATTAAAAAAGGGATAACAGTCTATAACAAACAGGGTAAGAAGATTAATCCCAAAACTGGTAAACCATCGCATTGAGCTAGAACAAAAGGATATTTTTTAAATGAGATTATTAGATCCAAAAGAAGAAGTTTATAAGATTAAAATTACTCCATATGGCAAATATTTGTTAAGTCAAGGAAAATTTAATCCACAATATTATGCTTTTTTTGATGATGATATTATTTACGACTCAAGTTATCTATCTAATACTGGTGATTCAATAGAATTGCAGAACAATATACAAACCAGAATTTTAGATGAAACTCCCAGATTTGAGGGTCAGACAAGTTTTGAAGGCTGTGAAACAACAGTATTCGCAACATATCCTAATCTTTTAGAAGAAATATTTCCAGGTATTGGCAAGAAAGTAGATGACCCATCTTACGACATTTCAATAATAGAAAAACCCATTAATCAATATTTTCTTCAAAATCCTTTAGGGCAAAGTGATTTTAATTCTAAGAAAGCTCCATTTTTCAGTGTGAACATGATAGAGGGAGGGATTGCCTCCGCAAGTATTTTAGGTTCAGGAAGTTCTGATTATTTTAACAATAAGAGTGAGGCTCCAACAACTTTTATTAATCAAATAGATATGGATTTAATAAACGAAATAACCATACACAATATTGCTAGCGATACAGCGCCCACGAAAGATGTTCAAGATGATGAATTATTTGACTCTTTTTACGTTTTTCAGGATGGGACGAGCATTGTTTATGACAAGAAGAGAATTTTTTTAAAATTGGAGGAAGGGAATACTAGATTCTTAAAAGAAAATTTTGATATTGAAATATTTGAAGTCATAGAACAAACTGGTTCTAATGGAAAAACAACCCAACAGCTTAAAAAATATTATTTTACGGAAGAGGACAAAGAATCGAATCTAATGAATATTGAATATTATTTTAATTTAAAATTAGATAATGAAATTGAAGAAAGTTATTTTTGTGAAGCAACTAAAAACTCTCCCAATAAAACTAAAGATATTTTCTCAGATAAGACATTTAAGTGTCCCGAACAAAAACAAGAATTAATTAATGTTAATATTTATAATACTGATAAACTAGAAGACCCAGAGGATGCTTGCTAATGCCTAACAATATTTACGATAAATACGGTATCTCAGAAAGCTATATACCTAAAGTATATTTTAATAAAATAGTGTTGGATACAGGTCATGGTTCACCTGTTGTTGACACTACAGTTTTGCCATACATTGATGAGGCTAAGCCTGCTCAATATACGGCAGGTTTTAAACAAGTTGGCGATGAGCCAGTTCCTGATACCACCAGTGTTAGCGCACTTCAAGGTTTTGACAAAAAAACAACTGGCAAAAAAACAAAAATATCTGTTACTTCTAATATCATTTTTAATGTTTCTAGTGATGCGGAATTTAAAAAAATTATTGAAGACGATGACTTTGGCACTTCAATGAGTATTCTTTGTTATGCCTTCTATCAAAAGATAGGTAAGGGGTCCCATCCGACTATTTTTTGGAATACGACAAAGGAGTCGACCTTTCCTCCGATTAATGTTCTTTGGGATTCAATTTTGGAAACAGGAGAAACGCAGACTATTACAGGTCTCGATGGGGAGGAAATTGAAGTTCCTATTTCTGATCCAAAAAAGGATGCAATTGTTTCAAAAGCGTTGAAGTCGTCGACCAATGGTATTAGTAGTTGGGCGGTTTCCATGATGACCATACTCAATAGCCTAACAGAAAACGCAAAAACGTTTGATATATTCCAAAAGTATAAAAAAACATTCCCCAATGGTAAAATATACTATGAAATTCCTTATGTCTTCGATTTCGAACTAGAAGTTGAAAATCCAGAAAATATATTTTTACTTAGTTTTTGCAAAGTAGAAGATTTCGAATTAGATTTAACATTAAATTTTGGCGATTTCCAAATAAACGACCCCGATACAACATTAAGTTTTTTCGATCTAGAAGGTTCAGAAAACAATATTGGCCCCCTAACTTTTGAAACCGTTGCAAAAGACGGAAAAATACAAGATTTTGGAGCTATTTTCACAATTTCCAATAATCAGTCAACATTGATACCATTGGTCAATCCGGCTAAAGTATTAGAAGAAAACTTATTAAGAGAAGAAACATTCAACGATTTAAAAGGAACTCCATGGTTTGGTGGAGTTCATAAACATGTTGGTAGGTTTATGGCTGGAGATTCTCACATCCCAGATGTCACTCATCCTTATTTGGATGTTCATATCGTACCAAATGATAAAATTATTGACTTAAGACCATTAAAAGAAATTCAAGAAGCCAAGATTGATCTTTCTCCCGTGAAGACTACTTTTGGCGCAACAAGTATAAAATACAGCGGGAATGAAACAAACAAACTTATATCTGACAAATTGACAATAATTTCTGATCCACTGTTAACATCCACAATGGATGAAAATATTAATGGTTTTTTTGCTGTAGATTATATGAAATTTTTAAGAAAACATGGCCTTGTTCCTGCTTTGCTCGAACATTTAACCGAAACGAACGAAGGTATTAAATCATTCATCACTCCAGCGCTTGAAAAAACTCTTAATATTAAAATTACTAGAATTGGGCCATATGAATCAAAAATAATTTATGATTCGAATTTCGTAAAAGAGGATGGCATCTATCCAAAATTTGAACACGATCCATCCGGACGTTGGGACGACAAGCCGCCCGTAGAAAAACCATTAGGCTATTTAAATGTTGTAAATCTTACAAAAAACTCTTTTGATTTAAACAACTTAAATTTAATTGAATTTTATACTTTTACAGATTTAGACGAGGAAAAGAAATATGATGTTGAATATCGCTATAAGATAGAATGTACATTTTCTGACCCATTGCACACCCTGTTAACACAATATCTAACTTTGATTGATAATGCAATAAATGGGGAAGGAAAACAAATGGGTATAAAACAACTTGTATCCCTATTATCAGTTTTGCCTGAAAATGGCAATGTCTTAAATGAATCTGGAAGTCCATATATAGAAGGCTCTTTCTTAGATTTGTTACCCAGTACAGGCCTATCAGGTGAAGGTATGACTGGTGGTCTTAAAACTATTAAATTATTAGAATATATAGAAAATTATGACCAGCAAAATAATACTGAATCTTTGTTTATGTTCAAAACAACATTGGCATGCTGGTTTCCATTAATTTCTTCTGGTGCACTACCAATACTTTTAAATTCACAGAAAACACAAACCAAAATTGATAAAAACCAAGTTTTTAAAGTTTTTAAAAGCGCAATCAACATTAATAATTTGTCATCCAAAAGCAATCAAACTGATTTAGTTTATATTTTAAATATGTTGACCTCTTTAAGAGCGGATTTGGCTAGCACTATTAATGGTTTGTCAAATGTTAATGCTACAAAAAGTTCAAATTCAGCTGCAAAAAATGCTTTAATAAACACAAAATCCCCTATGAATTCAAGTGGAATGTTAAGAAGGATTAAAGAAGAAAAAGTTTCAAAGATGACCATTAAAAAAACTAATCATGGTTTTGATTACACTTCAATATTCTTTTCGGAACCAGAAGTATCCTCTTTTGCTAGAGATCTTGGTTTAAGGCAAATACCTATAGGATTTTATCTTACCTTTATAGAGAAAAAAATACTACCAAAATATTTAGGCCCAGGGGTAATAGGTAAAGATACCGGCGTCTTTAAACAGCTGGGCGTCAACTACTCGAAGCCTGGTGATGAGAAGTTTCTCCCAAGTGTCTCAAAGAATGCTTTCTCTTATTTACTTCTTGAGCCAGATGGAATTAAAATACCAGAAAGATTAAAAATCGCAAAAGATTTTAAAAGTTGGAATAGTATTTTACAAGTCTTATTATTGTTCAAAAAAGATAAATTAGCACGAATAACCGAAGAAAATATTTTTGGCTTTTCTCAGCAACAAACGTCGGAATTTTTTTGGGGCGATGACTGGGGTGGGAAACAATTTGAGGCAATGAAGTCAGTAGAAAGAAATCAAACATTGGCGTTGGACAGTGGATTATCAATTCAAGATCCTATAAAAACAAAAGATAAAACCACTATGTATAATAGCGATAATAAAGTTTTGGCTGAAGGAGTTCCAATGGACATTACCAAGGGCACTTCTATTACAGACAAGAAAATAAACTATTTTCTTTCTTATGTGAACAACTACACAGAGGGACAAATGAATTTGCCAAAAATTACTCTCTCCCATCTCAATCTTAGTGCAGAGCAAGCATTCAATTGTTCTATAGCAAATTTATCTTTAGTTTTGTTTAGTAAAGATAAAGTTGGGGAATTAGGTTCGCCAAATGGTGTTTCGTCATATGATGAATTTTGTAAAACATTGTTTGATGACAATAAGCAATTATTTGCAAACAATTATGCTGAATATTTTTTCACTTTTATAAATGGAGTAAAGGTCGAATATTTACATAGTTTTGAGAAGTTCACTCTTGATGGCGTGACACCTAGTACATTAGCTCAAAAAGATAATTTAGATATAAGCAGTGGTGTGTGGAAAAGATTGGATTTAAAAACACTTAATAGCATTCCTATGGAAGAATCCACTCTTTGTAGGTTGACCCATCATAAAGTTCCATTCTTTGAAGAGGATGATATAGCGAAAGAATTAAGCTTTTATCCAAAATTCCATAAATATTTTCTACTTATCAAAGGGCAAAAAAAGGATAATGATATAAAAGGTTTTGGGAGCACTTTGTAAATGAAAGTTAAATACGAACAAATCACAGGTTATACACAATTTGTAAACACTAAGTTTGGAGATCAAATATTGCCACCTGAGAAAGTGGTTGATTTATCAGCACTTATGAAAAAGGAGCTTATTCTTGATATGCCAGTAGATGGGGCGGCGAAGGAATAAAGGTTGAAATTTTGGGAAAATCAGTAGGAAAATTAGTTTTATTTAGAAGTGAAGACCTAAAGGACCCACTAAGTAATTTAACAGTTAAGCTCTTAGAAGAGAATAACATGACTGCGGAAGAATGGGCAATGTGCGGGGCAGAGAAGATCTACGACGAGAAGCTGGGGGAGTATGTTTCGGGGCCAAATGTTAACCCCTGCGGATCAAAAATTATCAGAAGCTTAACAAACAATTATCAAGTTGTCAATGGTGCCTTGGAAAGCCCGATTCAATATGTAAATATCCATAAGATAGCTCGATACTCCAGCGACCGTCAAGTTGTTTTTCTGCCTATGAATCGAATAATGTGGAACGGAGAGCTTATTTATACAAAAGACACAATACCAAATTTATCTGAATATGACCAGCAAAATAATCCGTATGGAATAGAGACATCTCCTTATAGTTTTTTAAATCATAATTTATCTCTACAAAGGCCATCAACAACAGTAAATGAAGATTTTTCAAAATATGGCTTTGATGATGAAATATCAATTAAACCAATATATAATTTTTATCTAAAAGAATATGAAAAGTACTTTAGCGAACAGGGCGTGTTTTGGGCTCCAGATAGAGATTATGAGCCTGAAAAAACAATTCCTAATTTTTATTATACTTTTTTGGCAGTTCAGAATTTAAATTTTGATTTGTTACTTTCAAGAATGTTAATTCCTAAACCGCCCGAAGAACAAGTATCACTAGGAACTGTGACAGATTCAGCTGGTGGTACACAAGGCGTTGTTTATTTGGGAGCAAATGGTGAATATACGAAAGTGCGCGGTACTATTGATTGGTATCTGAAATCGATAGTTTATTACATTACTAATGGACCGTTCGAAGAAAAGTCCTCTTATGATGTGAGCCCCAATATTTGGTCAAAACTATCTAAAGAAACTTTTGGTGAATTGTATTTTGAAAGCGAACGAAATAGCGTTGTTTTGCTGACTTCTGATTTTTATAAAAAATACAACACTGAAATTGAAAATCAAAAAAATAAATTTCCCTATTATAATGAAATAAAGATACCAGTGGTTAAAAAAGGAACAGTATTTAGAGAAATTTTCAAACAAGCCAATCTGTATGATAATTTACAATTTGCAGTTGCAATCCTTGTAAAGATAATAAAATTCTTAAAATATAAACTTGATGACGACACTTTAAGTAATTTTTACAAAGATTACAATCTTTTCAAATTGTTGAATGAAGATGTGGACAATAAGTTAATATCTTCTTGGGAATCTAAAGAAATTTCATTACTTGAGTTTGCGTTTAATTTAATAGAAGAAACATCTCTTCCTGATTATACTCAATTAGATTCAGGTTATGATAAGCCAGGACAAGCGCCCTTAGCAAATGGTAAAAATTATTTTGATATTTCTAACATAGGGGTTAGGCAAAAACTACAAAATACAAATTTATTTACAAATATATTTTCCGATATCAAAACATTAGCACCTTCTAAAATTATTGGCGATGAACCAGTTCCCAGTGAAGTTAATAAACTTGATGCACCTTTGGCATTTTATGGCCAAGAAAAAGAGAAAAATAATTATATTTCCTCTTTAAGTTTAAATAAACTAATGATGTTTCTTAAGAATAAACTTTTGGAACAAATCAAATTAAATGCCGCATCTGTGTTTAAGAATAACGAAAATTACTCAGAAATATTATTCTTTGAAGTTGTAAAGTATAAAGCACCAATAGCAGGGGAAGGGCTTGGTTTACCAATACAAACTTTTATTTTACCAAATGATCCAGATTTTGATCAAGTAAAGTATTACGATACACAGATAAAATATAAATTTCCATATATATACCAAATATACGCACATACTCTTTCTATCGGGAATCAACTTCAAAGATCCGCTCCGGTATCGAATGCGTGGCAATATGACAATGAAGTTGATGCAAAATGGTTAAGAGTCCCTTATTACAACATTGGAGAGATAGATGGGCCTGACGGCGAGCAAAACGATCAACTCGAAGAAGACGGTCCAGTGTATAGGGTTGTGGGTTCAAAAACGGGCGTTTCTACTATAAATGTGGATTCACCTCCTTTGCCACTAAATGTTACTTTTTTCCCATATAAAAATATAAGTAATAAAATAGGATTTTGGTTTAACGTTCAAATTGGAGAATTAATGATGACTCCATACATAGACATGGATGTTGGCTCAACTCAGACAGAACAGGCACAAAGTCACAATGTTAAATTGTCGGCTGCAAGTCAGTTTGGGTACCCTAAGGTATCGGGCTACGGTGGTTTAGATTTTCCCATATTATATAAAACAGATGATTATGGCGGCACTTTTGAAGTATTTAGGACAACAAAACGACCTAAATCTTATGTAGACTTTAAGGGTAAAAAAATATCTGATATTGAGGTTATTGGTAATAAAACGTTTATTGACGATATTGTTCCAAATCAAGATTACTATTATACATTTAGAACTGTGGATGTGCATAATATGCCATCTAACCCCACTCCTGTATATCATATAAAAATGATTACTCATAATGACACACCAGAAGCAAACGCAATAAGAATCGGTTCAGATTCCGCTCAGCCGATACTATTTAGCGAAATAATTTGTTTAGATGATAATTATGAAAAGAAAATAGAGAAAAAATCTTTTAAAAAATATTTATTATTGGAGCCTTCTCTCAACCAAGCATTTTTAAAATTTGATAATTTTGAAAAAGAAGACGGTTTTAATACAGCCGATGACGTAAAAGATAAACAAGAGGAATTAAAATTTGGGAATGCACAACAAGCGCCGCTTTTTGGAAAGAAATTCAAAATTAGAATAACCTCAAAACAAACAGGACGCAAGTTAGATATTAATGCAAATTTTAAAAATATTAGAATTAATGAGAATATAACAAATAACGACTAATTATAGAGGAGTTAAATTATGGCTTTTTTAGACAATTCAGGTGATATTATATTAGATGCGGTCCTAACAGACGCTGGAAGAAGTAGATTAGCAAAGGGCGATGGTTCTTTTAGAATTGCTAAATATGCTTTTGGCGATGATGAAATTAATTATGGTAGCTATAATTCAACACACGCATCAGGTTCAGCTTATTACGATTTGGAGATTTTACAGACGCCCGCACTAGAAGCTTTTACCAACAACATTGCTTCTCTTAAGAGCAAGCTTATAAGCTTAACTAATAATAATTTATTATACCTACCAACCATAAAATTAAACGACACTGTTGAAAATTTCAAAACATCCGCCAATAGCAATATTGCTTCTGGTTCATTCGCTATTTTAGTGGATGTGGATAGTGTCAATACATTTGGACAAAGTGGTCCTGCGAATGTCACCAATTATATTGATGGATTTAGCGGACCTCAAGAGGGTGTAGGAAATGCGGGTGGAGGAAGTATTAGACTTGATCAAGGTCTGGATACCAACGAAATTAGCAATGCATTCAACTTAGACCCTGAATTGACAGAAAATCAATATATTGTAGAAATTGATAATCGGTTTGGGACAATTGTGGATATAGGAGGAACAGCTGTTAACCCATCTTTTATTGATGACGATAATATAGCAAGTTATTATCTTTCTACTACTCCTTTTGTTACCAATCTCCCAGCTGAGACAGTAGGGGGAACTACAACGAATAGCGTTATTAATGGGCCACGTGGGACTAAACTAGAATTTTCTATCTTATCATCTGTTAGCCTGAGAACTTCGGGATTTTTGTTTGATCAGGTTGGAAGTACTTCGACATTTCAGGCGGGATCTGACGGTACTACCGTCCAAACATTCAAGTTTATTGATTCCATAATCAGAGTACAAGGAGCAACTACTGGTTATAGAGTTGATGTACCTGTAAGGTTTATTAAGAAAACATAAGGATTTAAAATATGGCATCTACATATAAAAACTTTTTAGGAAGCGATGTTGCTAGTACTAAAACATTACTTCACGAGGCAATTCCAATAACGGGAACAATTTTATCAGGTACTTACGCTACTGATGGAAATATTAAATATTTTGCTCACGGTATTTTCGAAGCAGTATATGATTATCCATATTTAAGTTCTTCTGCAAACCACATTTTTGATATTACAGCTGGTTATGCTTCTGGTTCTGCATTCCAAAATTCAGCAAATACACAAGATGCAAAAAAAATTAATATATATAATCAATTCGCACAGGTTTTAGTTCCATACGATGTTACTGGAAATATCCAGAATTTTGACCAGGATGGCGATATTGCCGCTGGCGGAACAAAAATGGATTCTTGTTATTTTATTAGTTTCTCTAGGTTACTAGTAAAAGATGAAATCAAAAAAGGAACTTTTCGATATACACACTTTGGAAATAATAGGGTTTATAATGCATTTGGTATTATGGGTCCCGATCCCGCAGTCGTTATTGGTGATTATGGCGCTGCAACCTCTTATAAAGTAAACTCGCCAACAGGTGAATATGGTATATTGAGGTCTGGAAGTGCTGATGGTACCATTGTGGGACATGTTTATTATCAAGCTGGTATTGCAGTTTTAACATCTTCTGTTTTTGAAGGTGCAACACCTACCACCAATACTAGCAGAGTAGTGACTACCGGCGCCACCACAGGCTCACATGCGGATTTATTTGAAGACGCTACAATTGATCAAATCGCAAATGCCGTAAGATATGCGTATGTTAATATTGATTTTAACAATACAACAGAATTAAATTCAACAATTTATTTTGCAAGAGCAAATACGGCAGATTATAATTATAGTTCAAATCCGACATATCTTTCTTCCAGTAAGATCGTTGTAAAGGGTAATAACTCTTTTGCAGAACCAGTTTCTTATATTACAACAGTTGGGCTTTACTCGGCTGATAATGAATTATTGGCTGTTGCTAAATTATCCGAACCTCTCAAAAAGACCCCAAGTAATGAGCTAACATTGAGAGTTAGACTGGATTACTAAAAAATGCCATCTTATTATAAGTTTGGAAAGAATGACAAGATTGTTAATTATATCAAAACTTATCCTTCTTATAAATTTTCTATTTATGACGCAAAAGTTTATTTAAATCTTGAAAATCAATACAAAGGTGATTTTACCGATAAAATAAATGAAGTGCCTTCTGGGTTTCTTAGTCTATATGAAATCAATGTTGATAGGGACTTTAGTGCTCACACATATGACCCGGATAGTGATGCTGGTATAAAAACAAAAATATTCCCATTTATTGTAAAAGGTTCTGGTTTTGATTCATTTTCAACCATTTCTACAACAAATTATAATCAGTTCTCCTATGGAAAAGTTTTAACTGGTAGCTACCCTCTTAGCTCTTCCATAGTGAAAGAAAGCTTTGCTGTCAATCACGGGCTTAATAGCTCAACTGGGTCTCACATTATGGCCCTAAAAAACACTTTTAATTATTATACCCCAATGAGTAATCATTATTCTTTTTCTTCTTCACTTGGAGATAAAGCTCTGCAGAGATCAAATTTAATAAGTATCCCTTCGATCTTTTTTGGAAGTCAAATTAAAAAAGGTTCTGTTAAATTAAATTATTACCTATCAGGTGCTATAATAGGAACATTAGAAGACGTATATAAAAATGGTAATTTAATTCAGACTAGTGGGTCTGCCTATGCACAGACCCAAGGTTCCGGTTCAGTAGCAGGGGTTGTGCTTTATAACGAAGGGTTTGTCTATCTAAGTGGTTCTTGGAATTTGACCCCAAACACCTATGATGTAGGAACCGCCACAGAACAACCCAAGTGGGTAAATTTTGGTGCGGGATGTAATGACGGTTTAGCTCCGGGTGATATTTCACCTTCTGCTAGTTTTGAAGTAATTTTTAATGGTACGACTACCATACCAACATTAACATTGTTCGCTCATGCCAAAAAAGGGGAATTAAACTATTCAAGTAATCCGACTTTTGTTGATAAAACAACAAGACCTGACACACTATTTACCTTTTCATCTTCTTCGTTTGTAGAACCAAATAATATGCAATTTAAGAATACAATAAGTTCTTCTTTCTGTGACCATTCAGCTTCTTTTGAAAAGCAAACCTTTATAAGCAAAGTTGGCATTTATGATTCAAATAAAAACTTAATTGCGATAACTCACATAGCTCGCCCAATTCGCAAAAAAGAAACCGACGAGTATACTTTTAAACTCAAACTCGACATTTAAGGAAAAAAATAATATGATATTAGGGTTGGACATAAGTACCAGTATAACTGGTTTTTGTATTTTAGATGTAGATGGGGAAATAATTCGTTCTGATGTCTGGGATATGCGTAATAAAAAACATTTTTCTGACGTATTTTGTAAAGCAGCGCATATTAAAAATGATTTACTCGGCATAAAGGCACAATATCCAATAGAAAAAGTATTCATTGAAAAACCTTTTATGTTTTTTGGCTCTGGTGGCTCAAGTGCTAAAACAATGGCCGTTCTTCAAAAATTTAACGGAATCATTTCCTGGGTTTGTTATGAAACGTTCGAGAAAGTACCCTCATATTTTACAGCACAACAGGCCAGAAAGCTAAATGAAATTAAAATCCCAAAAGGAAGTAATGCAAAAAAAGAAATTTTAAAATGGGTGCTTGACAAATATCCAGACTTTATAGTAGAATACACAAACCATGGCAATCCAAGGCCAAAATATTTTGATATTGCAGATGCCATTGTTATTGCCAAAGCTGGATTAAAATAATCGGGTTGTAAATGAATACAAAAAAAATTTTAATGTTGGAAGAGGTTTTAGGGCCTTTTCGTAAATCGAAAAATGAATATTTATTTTTTTGCCCATTTTGTAAGCACCATAAAAGAAAATTATCTATTAATTTAGATAAGTCTGTTTTTAAATGTTGGGTTTGCGATACAAAGGGTAATGCTTCTTACATTATTCGTCGTTTTGGTTCTTTTGAAAATAAACATCAATGGGAACTTTTAAATCAAGAAATTGACATGTCTTCCGTTGAGTCAATATTTACATGTAATAAGCAAGCAGAAGAACAATTGGTTGAGCTTCCGGTGGAGTATACTTGTTTAGCAAAACAAGATTTACCTTACTCGGCAGAAGAACCTTTGGATTATTTAAAAAAACGAGGCATTTTACTACAAGACATTCTTTATTATAAAATTGGATATTGTGATAGAGGTAAATATAGAAAAAGAATCATTATTCCATCATTTAATGAAAATGGAAATTGTAATTATTTTACAGCAAGAGCTTATAATAATAATGATTGGCTACCATACAAAAACCCACCTGTTTCAAAAAATATTGTTTTCAACGATCTTTTAATTGATTGGAACAGTCCGGTTACTCTTGTAGAGGGTCCCTTTGACGCATTAAAAATAACAAATTCTATTCCCCTTCTTGGTTCCACCCTTCAGGAAACTACAAAATTATTTAAAAAGCTTGTCTCAAAACAACCAAAAATTTACATTGGCTTAGATCGAGATGCCGTGGCGAAATCTTTAAAAATAATTTGCTCTATGATAGAATATGGGCTAGAGGTTTATCGTTTAGACACCTCAAACATAGAGGATATTGGAGCTATATCAAGATTTAAAGCTGAACAATTAAAGGAGACTTCGTTGATAATGAATACAGAAAATATATTTGACATTTATTGGAGTATTTAAATGAAATTTGCACATTTAGCGGATACGCATATACGAAATTTGCGATACCACACAGAGTATCGTGAAGTATTTAAAACGTTATTCAAGAGGCTTCGTAAAGAAAAAATAGACTATATTGTCCATTGTGGAGATTTGGCTCACTCTAAGACTCAAATTTCCCCAGAGTTTGTAAAATTATGTTCTGAATTTTTAATTGGGCTTTCTTCCATAGCTCCTACCTATTTAATTTTAGGGAACCATGATGGCAACCTTAAGAATAGCAGTCGGGAAGATGCAATTTCACCTATTGTAAAAGCTTTAAATTTGCCTAATTTGTTTCTCTTAAAAAAGTCCGGAGAAATATCTGTTGGTAAAGAATTCAATTTTAATATACTTAGTATGTTTGATAGGGGCAATTGGAGTGTTCCTTCTAATGATAACAGGATTAACATTGCTCTTTATCACGGATCTATTTCAAATTGCAAAACTGATCTTGGATGGGTTATGGAAAACGGTGAAGATGAAATCACAATATTTGAAGGCCACGATTTTGCGTTCTTGGGGGACATTCATAAAACAAATCAAGCACTAGATAAAGAAGGTCGAATAAGATATTCAGGCTCAACCATTCAACAAAATTTTAGTGAAACTAATGATAAAGGTTGTCTTGTTTGGGATATTCACAATAAAAATGATTTCACTGTAAAACACATTTCTATTCCCAACCCAAAACCGTTTATCACAGTTGAGTTAACTACAGATGGCCGCATCCCCAAAGATTTTAAGTGTGTGGAGGGGACAAGATTACGATTGACTTCTCAAAACAATCTCTCACTTCAAGCAATGAAACGAGCCATTGACGTTGCCGAACATCGCTTTAAGCCGGAAAGAGTAACTTATCTTAGTAAAGCATTGGGAAAGCGTGGAAATATTGAGAAAAATGCTAATAAATTTGCTATTGATAATTTACGTGATATATCGGTACAAGAAAAATTAATAAAAGATTTTTTAAAGGATTACACTCTTTCAAAAAAACAAATACAAAAAGTCTTTAAACTAAACAGAACATACAACAAAACTGTTGAAACAAGCGAAGAGGTCCAACGTAACATAAATTGGAGATTGTCTAATATAACTTGGGATAATCTATTTAACTATGGAGAAAAAAATACCATTAACTTTACTAATTTAAATGGCATTGTGGGTATTTTTGGAAAGAATTATTCAGGTAAATCATCTGTTATCGATAGTTTACTTTATATTCTATTTAATTCTACAAGTAAAAATGAAAGAAAAAATCTTAACATTATTAATCAAAATAAACAAAACGCGAATGGGAAAGCTATTATTTCGGTTGGCGACAAAGAGTATCATATTGAAAGAACGAGTCAAAAATATACTAAAAAGGACAAAGGGAAAGAAGTCTTAGAAGCCAAAACTAATGTAGATTTTTTCGTCAAAGATTCTACTACCGGAGAAATAAAAGAATTAAACGGGAACACCAGGAATGATACTGATAAGATTATTCGTAGTTATTTTGGGACTTTAGAAGACTTTTTGTTAACTTCTATGTCTTCTCAACTTGGCGCTCTTCAGTTTATTAGTGAGGGCTCAACTAAAAGAAAAGAGATTTTAGCAAAATTCCTCGATTTGGAGATTTTTGATAAAAAATTTAAATTAGCGAAAAAAGACGCAATAGAATTACGAGGAGCGCTCAAGAGGGTAGAAGATATAAATTATAATAATGAAATTTCTCAGGCAAAGAAAAGCCTAGTATGTCTTGAAGGAGAAACAAAAAAGCAAAACAAACTGTATGAAAAATTAACAATGGAGTTGAAAGGCATTAGCAAAGAAAAGTCCAAACTTCAAATAAAAATTGATAGTATCCCAACAAAAATTATTGACATTACAAAGGTTATTGAAAAAATAAAGCAAAAACAAATCAACATTCAAACCTTTGTTGAGAACATAGCTGCTTGTGATCAAATTCTTGTTAAAAATGATACAATTTTAAAGAAAGTAGAGCGTTTGGAGCAAACATTGAGTATTGCCGAGTATAAAGAAAAACAAGAGGAGATAAATCAAATATTTACCGAAATAGAGAATATTGATAGAGAGCTAGAAAATACTATGAACTTGACCAACGTAAACAATAAAAAAATTGATTTACTTGATGGAATTCCATGTAATAATAAATACCCAACTTGTAAGTTTATCAAGGATGCCAATGATGCAGCACAAAGTGTATTTAATTTAAAGAAGAGAGTTCAAAAACTCCAAAAAGAAAAAGACGAAAAATCAAATAATATTAATGATTTAGATGAAGAGCAGGTTACAAAACACATTAAGCAATATGAAAGTGTGATACTGGAGAAAACAAAATACGAAAAAGAAAAATTAAAAATAAGTTTAGAAAAGGGCAAATGGACAAACTCTATTCTTATTGCTGAAAAGGAATTGGAAGCATTATTAAGAAAAGAACAACAATATAACGAAAATAAAGAATTAATAGAAAATAAAGAATCGTTCATTAATGAATTGAACATAGTAAATGATCGTTTGTCGGTGAAAGAGATGGAAAAAGATAGATGTCAAAAAATACTGTTAGGATCATATAAAGAACACGGCTCCCTAGAGCAGCAGATAGAAACCTTTAATGCTAAAAAACAAGAATTAACCGATCTTAGAGACGAATATGAAGCATGTGATCTTTTTAAACGCTGTATGCACCCAAATGGAATTACTTATGATATTATTAAAAAGAAACTTCCGATTATAAACGAAGAAGTTGGAAAAATATTAGCAAATGTTGTTGATTTTGAAGTATATTTTGAAGCTGATAACAAGAATTTAAATATTTTTATTAAACATCATAGACATCATGGAAGGTCAATCGATATGGGCTCTGGTGCTGAAAAAACTCTAGCCGCTATGGCAATTAGATTAGCATTGCTTTCAGTATCGTCGTTGCCAAAATCTGATATTTTTGTTCTTGATGAACCGGGAACAGCTTTGGATGAAGACAATATGGACGGTTTTATTTCTATTTTAAAACTAATTAAAACATACTTCAAGACTGTCATTTTGATTTCTCATCTTGATGGCTTGAAAGATTGTGTAGACCAACAAATAGTAATAGATAGAAAAGATGGGTTTGCACATATAACGGTTTGAAATAACAAATCAAAAGGAGATAATTACACATGGCCTGGAGACGTGATAAAAAACAACCTTATAGAAACTTTAATTCAGATTTATCAATTAACACACTTCGCAATTTAACGAGCAATCGCAAGTTGTTAGTTAAAGAAGAAGATGAGGATAATCCCGGAGATGTCCAACAGGTCCCCTTTTCTTTGGGGATAAAAGGTCCAGCGACATTAAGGGGTCGAACTACTGTTTACAAGGTTACAAGATAAAGAGGGTAAAAATGATGAGACAAATTTTAGATAAAGGTTTAAACAAGATGATGTCCCGCAAGCTTATGGTGTGGACCACTGCAACTTATTTTATGCTATTCTCTTCTTCTCTTGCGAGTGAAGATTGGGTTGCAATTTCCTTAGCTTATATTGGCATCCAAGGCCTGGCTGACATTGCGGCCCAATGGAAACATGGCAAATGATTACATTTTTAGCCGTAAAAAGAATAGCAAAAAAAACATGGGTTTGGGTTAAACATAATTGGCAGGTTCCGCTTATTATCCTTTATACGTTAGCTTTGTGGTTTCTATTTCGGAGAAAAAATCGAGCTGTTTCAATATTAGAAGAAAGGAATAAAAGCTACAAAGAGCAAATAGATGCAATTGATAAAATTCACAAAGAAGAAGTCGAAAGGAGAAACAAAATTCTAGAAGAATACAATAAAATTCTTACAGAATTGGAAGAAAAGTATAAAGAAGATAAATTGGAATTAGATAGCAAAAAGAAGAAAGAAGTTAAAAAATTAGTAGAAAAATATCACGACAACCCAGATGAACTAGCAAAGCTATTAGCCGAAAAATATGGTTTGAATTATGTTAAATAAGGTTGTGTCGCCATTATTAATATTTTTTATGTTATGTCCAATGATAGCTATCAGTGACCCTCCAGAACTCCCCCCTCAGCCTAGAATAACTGGAATACAAAAAGGGGAAGAGGCACCATTTTCCGGTGTTTTATTAAATACAATTGCAGCTGCTAAAATGTTTACTGAAAAAGATTATTCTTTACAGCAATGCGATCTTAGAGTTAGATACGAAGTTGACAAAGAGATGGCAAAACTTAATGCAATAATACAATCCCAAAGAGCATCATACGAATCTCTTGAAAAAAAATACGAAACCATAATCACCATCAAAGATCGAGAAATTAAACGCATTAGTGACATCGCATCAAACACAAACGATTATTCAGTTTGGTGGGCTGCTGGGGGTGTGGTGGCGGGAATCGCTTTAACTTTAGCTGTTGTATATGCCGTAAAGGCTGGGGATTGACAAATGGCAAAAAAAGGCACAATTGGTGATTATAGTCAAGCTAAACTTAATAAAATAATAAATGATAAAATAACGATTAATGATGCTGACGAGGGTGATGTAACGGGTCCTGACTCAAGCACAGATAACGCTATTACGCGATTTGATGGCACTGGGGGCAAAACACTTCAAAATTCAGGATGTACAATTGACGATAGTAACAATATGACTGTTGCTGGTCAATTAACTGGTTCAAGCGGCGCCTCTATTACGGGGTTAGTAAGCATAGCTGGGTTCGCTGCGGCTCTTGGGTTTGGCAACTCTACATCTATAAGTTCGGATATAACTACACCAGATAATTATAATTCTGTTCTTTTCGGGCCAATAACAATCAGCGTTGGTAATTCTTTGAGAATTGGTAGCAATTCTAGCGTAAAAATTAAAGATATTTCTGACGCTTAAGTATGTTTAGATATATTTATCTAGGCAAAGAGGAATTAAAATTATGAGCACTCTGTATACAAACACTATTACCCCCGCTTCTGGAAGTTCTGTTACAGTCACATCAGAATTAACTGCGTCTCAAGGGGTATCAGTTCCAGATGACCAGAAATTGCGTTTTGGCACCGATGCAGACGCTTCAATTGAGTATAATGAAGACGGCGATAATAATTTAGTTATTTCTGGATCTACTACCGGTCTCGTATTAAGCGGATCTAAACTCACACTAGACACTACAACGGTCGCTAGTGGTTCAATTGCCGGCGCAGGAAGCTATTTAGGTGTCACTTCGGCAGGCCAAGTAGTTTTAACGTCGTCTTCAGGCACCTCCACAACTCCCGGTGGCTCTGACACTCAAATTCAATATAATAATGGCGGCAGCTTTGGCGGTGTAGCATCTTTAACTTACAACGACAGCACTGGTCACATCACTGTAATTGACGATAAAAAACTTTTATTTGGCACGGGTGGAGATGCCTCTGTAGAATATGATGAAGATAATACTAATAAGCTAATAATTTCCGGTGCAGCTGCGGGTTTTGATATTGATTTACCTGATAATGTGGCATCTGCTTTTGAAATTAGCGAAGATGCAAATTCTTATATAACCATTACTACTACAAATTCAAGTGAAGGAATTAAGTTTTCTCAAGATGTTACTGTGATCGATGATAAGAAATTGTGGTTTGGCACCGGAGAAGACGCTTATATTGAATACGACGAAAATGGTGACAATTTCCTAACTATTTCTGGCTCTGCGGCGGGTCTTGCTCTAAGTGGCACTATGGTGTCATTTGACCCACTAACAGTTGCCAGCGGCTCAATTGCTGGATTGGGAAGTTATTTAGGCGTCACTTCAGCAGGAAAGATTGTTCTGACTTCTTCTGGCCTTCCGATGGGAGGATCTGATGGGCAACTACAATATAACAATGCTGGTGATCACGGAGGCATAACTTCATTTACTTACAACGATAGTACTGGTGATTTAACTATTATTGATGATAAGAAACTTTACTTTGGAACAAACACTGATGGCTACATTGAATACAACGAAGATGGTGACAATTTCCTAACTATTTCTGGTTCCGCCACTGGACTTGCTCTGAGTGGCACCAAAGTCTCATTTGACCCACTGACAGTTGGCAGTGGATCTGTTGCTGGATTGGGTAGTTATTTAGGAATAACTTCAACAGGCCAGATTGTTTTGACCTCCTCTACCACCGCTGCTGTTGGTTCAGATACACAGCTTCAATATAATAATAGCGGCAGCTTTGGCGGTGTAGCTTCTTTAACTTATAATGATAGCACTGGCCATTTAACTGTTATTGACGACAAGAAGCTTTATTTTGGAACAAATAACGACGCCTATATTGAATATGATGAAGATGGTGACAACTTTTTAACTATTTCTGGGTCTGCTGCTGGTCTTGCTCTAAGTGGTACTATCGTTGAAGTAGCTACTAATATTAAAATTAAAGATGATAAAAAGTTGTATTTTGGAACAAATAACGACGCCTATATTGAATACGACGAAGATGGCACAGACGAATTAATTTTGTCTGGTGCCCAAGGCGGCATTGACATTCAGGCACCTGATGGCGTGGCTGATGGATTAACTATTAGCGCTGGTGGTGCAGCTTATGTCACCCTTGATACTACTAGTGCTGAACAAACTGTTACCGCAAATAAGGAATTTGTCTTTGCTGCTGGCGCAGTAGTCAATGATGATCAAAAGCTTGTATTTGGATCGGATGATGAATCGCATATTGAATATAACGAAAATGGTGATAATTTCTTAACCATTTCTGGGTCTGCTGCTGGTCTTGCTCTAAGTGGTACTATCGTTGAAGTAGCTACTAATATTAAAATTAAAGATGATAAAAAGTTGTATTTTGGCAACGGAAACGATGCTTACATTGAATATGATGAAGATGGCACAGATGAATTAATTTTGTCTGGCGCTCAAGGTGGTATAGATATTCAAGTGCCAATTCCAGTTACAGACGCTTTGACCATTAGCTCTAATGGCACTGCCTATATGACTTTTGATACTAGCGATGAAGCCATTAACGTACATCAAGCTCTTTTAGTGGCAGATGATACCAAGATTGAGTTTGGTGCTGGTGCTGATGCCTCTATTGAATATGATGAAGACGGCACAGACGAACTTCGTTTTGCTGGTGCTGCGGCAACATTTGAACAAGATGTTTCTTTTGACAACAATGTAACTTTGGGCGTTGCGGCTACTGATGTAACGACAGTAACAGGTAGATTGACAGCCTCACAAGGTATGCTAGTTGCAGATGATCAAAAACTCTATTTTGGTAATAACAATGATGCTTACATAGAATATGATGAAAATGGTGATGACGTTCTTGTCATTGGCGGTACTGCTATTGAATTTAAGCTTCCTGATGATGACGATGCAGCGCTTGTAGTCAAGGAAGGCTCTACTGCCTATATGACCTTTGATACTACCGATGGCGATGAAATCATCCAAAGCAACAAGGAGCACGAATTTGTAAGCGGCGCTATTGTTCAAGATGATCAAAAGTTGTATTTTGGTGATGACAACGATGCTTATATTTCATATGATGAAGCTGGAACCGATGAGCTTATCTTATCTGGCGCTCAAGGTGGTATAGATATTCAAGCGCCCGATGGAGTTGCTGATGGGCTAACCATTAGTGCCGGCGGCGCAGCTTATATCACTCTGGATACGACTAGCGACGAACAAGTCGTTACCGCAAATAAGGAATTTGTCTTTGCTGCCGGCGGAATAGTCGAGGATGATCAACAACTTATTTTTGGTAGTGATGATGACGCTTATATTAAATATAATGAAAATGGAGATGATTATTTAGTTATCTCTGGATCCGCGACCGGCATTGCAATGACTGGCTCCAGCATTGTTCTTGACGGCAATACTAAAGTTAAAAATGATTATCACACAGTAACGTTTGAAAGTCAGCTATCAGATGGTGATATGGGCTCTGGTGATATACTTTATTATGAACCGGGCGGCGATTCAGCTTTAACAAAAGGGGGAATCTATTATTTGCATACAGATGGGACATGGAATGCAGCAGATGCTGATGCGGCATCAACTGGAAAACAATTACTTGGTATTGCTTTAGGTACTTCTGCAAGAACTCATGGAGTCTTAATACGCGGGTTTGTTAAAATACCTTCCACTGAAGTATTGAACGTTCCAGGTTCGGGAGCATCGGATGGCCTTCCGGTATATCTTTCTACAACTGCGGCACATATAGATTTTACTGCTCCTTCTGCCTCTGGCGATATTGTAAGAGTTATCGGTTATTGTATTGATGACGATAGCAGTGATATTTTGTTATTGTTTAGACCAGATAATACCTGGGTAGAGATAGCCTAACGTGATGATTCTATTTATCTAAATAGAGATTTGAGGTTTTTATGATAAAAGATATTTGTTATCGAGTTTCAGATGGTTTAATTTTGGCTGTTAAACAACAAGGAAGTGTTTGGTCTAATTTAGAAATAGGAAATTTTGATGGTGCCACGCTTAAAATGATAGAGATTACTTTAACCTCTGTCGAATATAACGCTTTTAGAACCGGTATAGTTACTGAAAATAATACAGATTATGATTGTCGTTTATATTACTTAAACGGGCTTTCCATTGTCAAGGAGAGTTCCTAATGGCAGTTCTAACAGTGCTAGCCGCTGGCGGGGGTGATTATACTACAATAGCAACCGCGCTCGGTGATGCGGACCCCGGCGATACTATTAACATTCTTGACGAAAGCACTTATAGTGAAAATAGATTAGATATTTTTGACGCCAATCTAACCATTCAACATACTGCGAGCGAATTAGGAAGACCTGTTATAGATGCAACAGGAGGAACTCACGCTTTCCAGCCATATGGTGCTGGTTTTACTACGTATATTGGTTTAGAGATAAAAGGGGGCACTTCATACACTTTTAAAAAAGGTCATGCTGATTATGCGAAACTTCATGTATCGGGATGCTTTATTCATTCAACGCCAAGACTCAATTCTCACACTTTTTATAACACTAGCGGAACTCCTTCCACAATCAAACAAAGTGTATTATATTTTGACGGTACATCAACGGGTATGTTTGTTGGCGATGGTTTAGAAATAAGCAACTGTTTAATAACAGCCAGTGCGGGGACGGATCCCCTTGTTGCAGGATATAGCGCCACTACCAATACTGCGAGTTTTTCAACCTTTATTCATCGCGGATCAAATACGGGATTAATCGTAAGTGCCTGGTCAAAGGTTATAAATTGTATTGTTACGGGATCTGGTATGGGAATTGGATCCGATGACCATACTTATAATTTGTTAAGCGTATCTGGAGAAGATTTCAGAAATTATGCTGACAACGCCCAAGGCAGCGCAGGAACGGGAGACGTTATTGACACAAATCCTCTTTTTGTTGATGGCACAGTTATCGGCCCAGCAGTAAGTGTAGCCGCAAATTATAATCTTCAGGAATCATCGCCAGCAATTGACGAAGGTACTGCTTTTGATAGCATTGTTGTTGATATAACAGGTACTGCTCGACCTCAAGGGGATGATCCGGATATTGGTTGTTTTGAATATATTTCAGCAGGATACGCAAATACAATAATAGGAGTTGCGGCAGGAAGTTTAGGCAAAGTGTTAGGTGTAGCTACAGCGGATGTGTCAACGGTGTTAGGTGTAGACTAAATGAAAAAAGATCTAAACAAGATAGTAAAAGTAGAAAAAGCAATTGCTAAAAAGTTTGGCCAAGAGACAATTATTAACCCCAAGTCAAAATGGGACGATGAGAAAGAACAAGAATATCTCCAACAGCTAAAAGAATTTTATTCGAGACAACGCAA
>Ga0208299_1000180_pt1 | contig 60423 bp, 30 predicted proteins | sample 15_taG_FD_184089 | JGI IMG/M metagenome (GOLD analysis project Ga0208299, IMG submission 184089) | Marine viral communities from the Subarctic Pacific Ocean - 15_ETSP_OMZ_AT15312 metaG (SPAdes) (version 2) | ecosystem: Environmental > Aquatic > Marine > Oceanic | place: Pacific Ocean | collected... | reverse complement strand
CTCTGCTATTAATAATTCCCAATATAGAGAGACATATTATGATTCCAAAAAGACTTCAGTCTAGACTAAAGACAATAAAAGCTACTCCACTAAAAGATCGAGCCCAGGCCAAGACGTTCTCAAGAAGGGAGATTAGTGCTGTATCTATGCAAGAGGAAGAGGGCAACGAAAAATTTGATACATTTTTTGATTATGAAGATGATCTAGCCGAGCTGAGGCCGTCTTCTGAGCAATATACCGAGATGATTAATGCAGAGCCTTATATTATGTTAGAAGATGCAGACTTAAAAACTCCTTCTGATCCAGTAGTAATGGAAGAAGACAGTGAAGTGCTTAAGTCAAATTTAAAAACTAGTAGCAATAGTGAGGCGAAAAGCATCACGCCCTTTAACTTTATTCAATGTGAATTTGAAAAAAAAGATGGAAATAGGTGCAAGCGACAGGCTCCAAAAAATTCTACACTATGCTCTTCTCACCGAAAATATTTAGAGAAGCAAAAAAATAGATAATGATTTATTCTACTACTTTATAGTCAACTTTTAGAAGGGGAATGATAATGACACAGTATGAAACACCAGACTTGGCTCTTGCAGCTTACTTAACCCTCAAAGGCTTAAGGCTTCTTAGCGCCAAAAGATTGGAGTCTGGAAGATTTCAGTTTATTTTAGAAGACTCGGATGAAGAAGCTGAGTCCTTATCTATAGAGTTCTTTGGTAGCGAGTTTTGTGAGTATGATAACAAAATTAGATCGCTAAAGAAAATTCTGTATTCAAAATCATAAGGAGATATGCTATGGCAATAGCGCTAGGCGATGATGTAGACTTCGACTTTTCCGACGCAGAGCTAACGGGGCTAAATGTGTTGCTTAAGTATCTAAAAGCAAGACTTCAGTCTGATGGCAAAAAGCCGTCTAGAGATCAGTTCGGAGCATTTATTCTTGATGGTTACGGTGCAATGGTCATGGAGGATTGTAATGTATTTTCCGATGAAATCTTGGCCTGCTTCTTAGCGTCATCTTTGTCAGAATTTAATATGATTCCTTTTTTCACTTCATTTTCCTTTGGAGAGCAGATAATTTATAAGACATTCTCTCATGCTATAGTAGAGGGGGCGTTAATTTTAGCCCTATCTTCGCAGGCACTGGTGGAAAAGGGCAGAGATTTCACCATCAGTGATGGAGGTATCTCATACCAGCCTCCCACGTTGGGCGATTTTTTAGCAACCAACTATCAAACCTTTATGACTTCTTATCGCGAGAGGCTAAAGTTTATTAAGAATTCTATTCGCCCCGGACCGCAGGGATACGGAACATTCACCAATTTGTCGAGTGGAGCGCCAAGTTTCGTAAGATTACGACACCTGAAATCGAGGCGTATCATTTAATAGTAGAGAAAACCTTTCTTTGACACAAGGAGCTGCAGATAAAAAGCTCGCCAGCCTTTCAAAATGGCTTAATAAAAATGGCTTCAAAGAAGAGGCGATAAGTATAAATATTAATATCATTTCATAATATGATGAACAAGGATTTAATATGAGAGAGCCACAAAATTGCGAATTGAAATACTGCGGATTTTTTAAACCAATAAGCCCTACTGAAATTGACTTTGAAATCTTAGGACTTGAAAATTTAATAAAACGTGCTGAAGAGAGAATATCTTCTCTAAAGCAAACTTCATTTCTTGCCGGTTTGGCGATAAATGCTGAATCAGAAAACTTAGAGGATCTTTTCGAGAAAGAATAAATATGTTTACTATTTTTGCAAAAGAACAAACAGATGAAAATAAACTCATGAAGCAGATGCGGATATTGTCAGAGATCCGTACCTCGCTTATAAATGATGAAATTGCAAAAGAGATTTGTAAAGAAAAGGGATTTGGTACTTGGTTTTTGGCCTCCGTCCCCATTTCATTTGAAGAATTAGATGTTGCGGCAAAAACATCCGATGGAAGTATTATTTTGAGTCGAAAATTATTAAACAAACCTCCGGAGATTAGAATGAGGTATGTTATTCATGAACTCGTTCATGCTATGCAGCATACAAAAGATTACGGAAAAAACAAGGACGATAAAGCACAGGATTATCTTGATCGACCAGATGAAATTGAAGCCTTCCAGGCTCAAAATAAATACGATGCCGAAGAGCGAGGCGAGGCAAAGGTCGAGGAGTATGTAGAAAGCCTTCTTGATCATCACGAGATTCCTGCGGCTGACAAAGACGAAAAGCGTAATGAGCTTTTAAAAGAGGTAATCTAAACATAAAAGTGCCTCTACTAATAGACCGGGATATTTAAGAGGTATCTATGTTAACTTTATCTGGAAAATCACCAAACGAAGGGGACAGCTCTGTCGCCCTAAGCTCTTTGGTAGAGTTTAGCATTTTAGATGACGGAACAGGTCTAAATCTATCCTCATTAGTCATCGAGGTTGGTGGAGATAGAGCATTTCAAGAGCTAGACTTCACCGATGCTTATGACGGAACCTTTTCTGAAATAACTAGCGATGCTGCTGGAGCCTACCTTGTTATAGATCCGATAAGCAACTTTGATCAAGGTCAAGTTGTACTGGTTAAGGTTCAGATTCAGAACCTAGAAGATCAATATTATAATTTCGAATATAGCTTTAAAACAATTCCTGCTGAGCCTGAGCTTGAACTAAGCTCTCCAATTTCTGGAGATTTAGTTCAGTCTGACCAAGTCCTGTTTCTTCAGTTTCAAGATGAAATAGATGATATAGATCAGAATTCTATAAACGTATATATCAATGATTTACCAGCAGTATTAAGCGGAGTTTTTCAGTCATTATTTGCAGGAAGCTCATCTATAATTACCAAAACAACTAATAGAGCCTCCGTAAGGATCGAGCCCACCGAATCTTTTCGAAATGGCGCATATATTGTTAGGTATGATGTGTCAGATTTAAGCGGAAATACTTTAAGTGGCAGAATCTCTTACTCTGTGGATCTTCCAGTTGTAATTCTGCCATCTGTTTTTCCTCAGACAAGCTTTCTTGGTTATGCTCAAGGAATTCGAAAGCTTACAAATATGGGGCGAGGCGATATGCTTCGTGTAAGCTGGAATCAAGCTATTTCCAGATCCTATAAAGGCGATTCGTTTGTTGTAATTTATGAAGATGAGTCTAGGTTGGATATTTTTGATTCTAATCCGAAATATATCGCTGATAATACAGCAACATTTTTTGACGTATCCGGATTAACACCGGGCGTAACATTATCATATGCAGTTAGATCTCTAGAGACATTTAAAGATACTCTCCAGTTAAGTGGTATGGATCAGAAGTCATCTGGAGTTTACGCTATCCCAGATAACACTACCATTGCTTCTCAAGTCTTATCTGCTGATACGATCATTAATGTTGCTACCACTTCGGGCTATCCTTCTTCTGGAATCTTAGTTCTGAATGACTTAGAAGTTATAAGATATACCGGAAAGACCCCCACCTCATTCCTTCTACCGACAAACGGGCGGGGACTGAACGGAACAAGCAAGGGAATCTTTGTTTCCGGAGATACTGTTAGGATGTTCTTTGAGTGTCAAGATAAAAACACCTCGATTGTTATGGGAACCCCAACGTATGTTGATGGATATTCTAGCGGAAGAGAGATAGACGGAACAGGTCTTGTTGTAACTGATTATTCAGATAATGATAATAAGTTTTTTCAAGGATTTGATTTCTGCGGATACCACAAGGCCATCCCTCAGAATATTTTGCAAGGAACTGGTGACTGTGGAAGCTATCTCGGTGGTGAATTTAACGGATTCCGAGGCATGAATTTGTTTGACAGAATGCTCAGCAGAGAAGAGGTTCTTTTAGATCAGGTTGGCGAACCGGTAATCTTGCTGAAGAGAATTTGGGATGGAGATATTTGTAGCTGCTCAGATGCCAGAAGAATGCACCCGAAAGTTAAGGGCTGTAAAACTTGTTTCGGAACAGGTTATGATGGAGGCTATACTCAGTATAACTTCAGAAGAAGATCAGATGGAAGAATAATGCTTATGTTTGGGGACACACAAGAAGACTTAAAGCTCACTCCTCATGCCCATCTGGAACAGATGTATGAACCAATATGCTGGACTCTTCCAAGCCCGGCTATTAGAGATCGAGATATTATTGTTAGGTTCGACTTCGATAATGATGTTGAATTTATATATGAAGTTTTAAACACAACAAAAGATAAGCTGTTTTTTAGGCATTATACTAGACAGCGTATATCTTTAAAGCGATTAGACAAAACTGATATTTGCTACACATTCCCCTTGGTTCTTCTATAATTATGACCGTTAAAAAATGTACGAAATGTTATGAAGAAAAGAAATTTTCTGAGTTTTACAAAAACAAAAGAAAGCCCTTTGGACTTGAGTCCAGAAGCAAGCTCTGCATTAAAGAAGATAGAATTGAAACAAAATCCAAACATTCTGCTTACCACAAAGAATGGTATAAGCAAAATAAAAACAAAAAGAACAAAAAGAATTTAGAAAATTATTATAAAAATAGAGAAGAGAGGCTTCTTCAGACGAAAGAGTATCATTCAAGACCAACCGTCAAGAAGAGAAGATCAGAGGTGGGAGGAAATATAACGAAAAATACAAAATGACTCCTAAGAGAAGATATTCTCATTATCTAGCCGGAGCTAAGAAGCGCAATCTTTCTTTTGATATTTCATTTGATGAATTTATATTATTTTGGGGAAAGTCATGCTTTTATTGTGGAGAGAAAATAGAGACCATAGGATTAGATAGAATTGATAGCTTGCTAGGATATTCTTTAGAAAATATAAGATCTTGCTGTGCTGAATGTAATAGATTTAAGTCTAATTTAAGTGAAAAATTATTTTATAAGCTAGTTTCTAATATTAAGAAAAACGCAAAAGATTTAAATTTAATTAAAAAGGCCATTGTTCTGCCTAGATACCCAGATTCCAATAAGCTTAGAGAGTCTAATTCTAGATATAAAATTTACAAGTATACTTCAAAGAAATATAAAAGAGATTTTCTTTTAAGTAAACTTCAATTTTTTAGTTTTTGGAAAAAAGACTGCTTCTATTGTGGAATTAAAATGGGTGGAGTTGGGATAGACAGAGTTGATAATAAGATTGGCTATGTCGAAGGAAATTGTGTACCCTGCTGTAAGACGTGTAACTGGATGAAGTCTGACTTAAATATCAAACAGTTTAAGGCTCATATAAACAAAATAAATAATTATTTAAATTTATAATTAAGGAGAATCAAGATGAAATGGATTAAAAACACATCAGGTCGTGAAGACGCAATGCTTACCTTCGCTTTTTTCGCATTTTTAGTGGTTACTATCAACATTCTGTTGGCTACATTTGGGAATATAACGTATAATTCCTTTGAGATTACTTTTGAGTCTATGGATGCAGGAGCTATGACAGCTTACTTAGCTGCAACCTTTTCTGCTTATGTAACAAGACGATGGACAGATAAAAAGTTTGAGCCAAAACCTCTAGAGGAGAAAGATGAGTAACGAAGAAGGAAAAAAGAAAAACTCTTTTATTGAGTGGATTAAGGGTCTTGGTATTAAAATTAAGATCTTTTTCGTAGCTTTATTCGGAATTGTTGGAACCATTTTATTTTTTGTTATAAACAAAAAAGTAAATACAAAAGACATTTTAAAGTTAGAACTAAAAAAGGTTAGAGAAGAAATCAAAATAGAAAATGCTGCAACTGAAGTTGAGAAAAACAACGAAAAATTATTAGGCCTAGAAGAAAGGGCTGCTAAGATAAAAGAAGAGATAGCCGCAATAGCCAAAGCGGAAGACGAAGAAATTCCAAAAGATATATCAAATGAAGAACTGGATGATTTTTTCGACAATAGGGGTCTTTAAATGTTGAAAAAGCTAACCTCTCTGATTGAATCTATTCAGGACGGAGAGATTAAAGATAAGCTTATTGTTTTAGCTGAAAATGTTCGGCCGAAAGATCATCTTTTAATTGATATAAGGGAGTTTTCAGGCCTAATAGATCCTAATTTAGTTGAGCCTGTACTTCTCCTTGGTGAGGTTGAGATACAATTATGAGGAAAGGTATCATCTTATTCATTTGTGTGATCGCCCTCTCTTTGTTTTTTCCAGCCGGAAATGCTTATGCTGGAGACATACTTCCTGCGGGGACGATTCTAGAACAAGAGTCTTACGTTTTTACAATCGAGGAAGCTACTGGCCTAAAGAACCAAATTGAAGGGCTGGAAAAGAACTTGGCGTCTCTAACCTTAGAGCTTGCAAAGTATAAGGAGCTAGAAACTGTTAGATCTCAGCAAATAGACTTCTATAAATTGAATGAGGGATATTATCAGCTACAGATAAGTGGGTATAAAGAGCTTCAGCTTTTAGATAGAGATCTTCTCAATAAGTATCGAAAAAGAGACAAGCTTCAGACTCTTGAGAATATAGGGTTTTTATCTTTAGGAATTGGCTTAACCATCGGATCGTTCCTGCTTGCAGATTCAGCAACTGATCTTGCAATCATTACGTCTCCATAATCGTAGGGTTTAATACTAATTAAACATAATAACATGTAATAATATATGTTGATATTAAGCGGAATAAATTAATGGCAAAGTCAAATTATCCAAATAAATTAGATACGTCTGTAGAAATCCCTGCTGTTAGAGATAATATTGTAGAGATTGGATCGGATGTGCTTAACAGCCTTCGATCTGCTGTCTTTCAGATTGAACGAACCCTTGGTATTAATCCGCAGGGCGCTGTAGGCAATTCTGTTGCCGGAAGAATCGGAAAAGCTCTTGATGGAAATGGAAATATCTTATCTGAAGCTTTATCCAAAGCTGGGTTGCTATCTGGACCCATTTCCAATGAAGATGTATCAAAAACGGCCGCTATAGCTGAGACAAAGCTTCGCCTTAACTATCCCACTCAGCTTCTTCAGGATGAAATCTCTCAATTAATTTCTCAGCTAGACTTGATAGAGAAAGTTGTGTCTGAGCTGTCAGCTTTGTTTGCCGCCCACGTTCATCCGTCTGCCAAAAATCGGCACAGAGGGATAGCGGTAACTATTGCTGAAATTCTAAACGCCCCATCTCCCATCGGAATTACATCCTCTGTAGAGGTGACTGCTCAAAAAGCTTTTGAACAAATATATGATTCTCACATAAATTTTGATGGGTCTGATATTTCAGAAACAAACCGCTCGCACACTAGCGAGCAGATTTATTTTGATAATGAAAATGTTGCCGCCCTTATTGATGGCGATGATGTCCAAGAGGTAATCGAAGAAGTTTTAGACCTAGTTGTCGGACAGGTTGATGGACATCAGAACTTGCATCATGCAAATTCAATTTTGAGGTCAAATCTGCTCACCGGACCTTCGGTGTTGACAAAGGGAATCTCCCTTTTGCCCGCTGGTGATGTTTCATACTTGAAATCAAGCACTGACGCTGATAGCTTTATATCTAATGTATTATTCTTAGACTCTCCGGCGGCACCAGCTTTGTCGGTAGAGACTTCTGATATTCTAGAGATAACAACTTCGAGCGAAACTCTTTCTTTTCAGATCTTAAGAGCAAATTTAGCTGTTGGAGGAGCAACACTAGAAAGTGTTGATATATATGGATTCCTCCCTGCTACATCTGAAAGCGGAACTACTGCCCAGATTTTTAGAAATAAAAATAGAGAATCAGAGCCTGTTGGTCTGCTCTTGGCCGCAAGAGAATATGAATCTTCTGGTGCTATTTCCTTTAGTAATGCAGATGTCATACAGATTTCCAACCCAGATTCTGCAAATATAATTTCTACCGGAATTCGCCCATCTGAAATCAGCCTAACCAATAGGTTTGTAAATATATCTATAGACGGAGCTACCAATGTCCAAATAGATCTTTATGATGGATTGTTAAACTTGGCTGGCGGAAGTCAGACTATTGATTCTATTATAAAAGCTTTCAATGAACAGTTTGCAGAAAATAGATTAAGCGTAACCGCTTACCGAGTGGATTTTGATGAGAAAAATTCTTCTGAAATAGCGCTTGTACATTCTGTGCCTAGTTCTTCTTCAAAAGAATACACAATTAAAATCTCAAGAGGATCAGATGGAGCACTAGACTCTGTTGGATTTGCAAACTTTGAAGATATAACCGTAACAGCGGAAATAGGATCGCAATACCTCATTCAGGGGAAAGCATTTGCAGGATTGGGCACCAAACTTTCTGCGCTAGGCTTAACCCTCCTGTCTGGCACGGCAACTGTCTCTTCAGGCACTGTAAACTTTGAAGAGCTTGGGGTGAGAGATGGAGATATTCTTGTAATAACAGAGTCAGTTGGTGATGACGGAACTTATGTTATTTTGGATGTAAACTCATCCTCCTTTACCGTGGACAGAACGCAACTTCCAAGTAATCAGTGGGCAAGTGTGACTAGCGATAGCACCGAATTCACAATATATAGAAATTCAGTATCTCTAAATGAAATGGCATTCCAAGTTCTTCCTGGCGGTGCATCATCTGCTTCTATTGTAGATGTTTTTATGGACTTAACGAATCGTTCAATATTTTATAAGGAAAGATTGACGTATGGATATGAAACCTATTTTGGCTCAGAGAGCTTGGTTGCGGTTTCAGATTTTAAAGGAGATGTAACTCCTTATACGAGTACTAATACCGGAACTTTATCCGTTCAAAAGATATCACCAGATCCAACTGACCTAGAAATTGGATTATCCCTTGACTCTGGAGAGGTTTTTAGCCTTATAAATGTTAAGTCGGAATATGTAACTCTTTATTCTGGAAAATATAATTTAGGAATAACTGTTTTCATTAAAGATTCTGATCAAATTGCATCAAAAATTGTTGCAGACGGAACCGGGTTCTCGATAAGTCTGTTTGGCTATTCCGGGCCCAATGAAGAAGAAAACCTTCTATTAGGAAGAGTTTTGTATGAGGCTGGTAATTCCAGAATTGCTGGAGCTGGACAAGATTATCCTAGGCCGTTTGGAAAACTAAGAAAGGGTTCTATTGGAATAAAAGATATAGGTACAGACGTTCTTTCTGGACTTTGTCAAGTTCCGCTCTTAGAAACGAGATCAAATGGTGTTATTAGAGGCTTAGAGGTAACTCAAGTTATAGATAACGGCACAACATATACTGTATCCATATCTTCTGGAGTTTGCTATGTGCATGGTAAGCGATTTGAGCTAGATGAAGTATCCAGTTATATAACAGATATAGAAACTGGCGGCCCACCAGTTGTTGTAGATAAATTTTATGTTGGAATAAACCAATGGGGAGAGGTTATATTCCGAGCGCCTGATCCTGCCGCGTGTGATTGTCCTTTTAGTCCATATGACTATGCTATTTTGGCATCTGCAGAAAATGATGGAGTAACAATTGATATAATTGATTTTAGATTATTTATTGATAATCTAGATCTAAGAATTCTGAATTCAATTACGGTAAGCCCGCAACCCGGAATGGGCCACTTCACCGATATAAATAAGGCTCTGAAGTACGCCAAGCGGTTCTCTCAGGCGTTCCCAAAGGCGGGGGTACCAACGGTACACTTAAAGTCTGGAACGCATCAGATCATTACAGAGATGAGCACAACCATTGCTGCATATACGCCATTGGGAACTGCAGATATTCAGCCAGCTTATGATGGCGGAATCTGGTTAAACTTCCCTGTAAATTTGGTCGGAGAGGGGCCTTCTACGGTTATCGACCTAGTCAGAACATTTACTGACGCAGATATAACTGTTGATAGCAGAGATAACGCTGGCGTATCCAAAATGAGCAACTGGATATATGTTGCTGGAGCGGGACTCGTAGCATCTACTCCAGACGGTGATGCAGATGTTTTGACTTCTGGAATAATCAATATTCGAGATTTAAAGCTCAATTTATCCGGCATCATGATACTTGATCCGACAATTGAGGCGGGAGCGGCCAAGTTAAATAACTCGATCAACATCGATAATGTTGTATTTGATGAATCTGGTAAAGCTGGATTTGATGAATTTAATTATGGAGTTTTAATCCAAGGACGAGATACCGCCGCTGGGTCTAAGGTCGGAAACATAAGCATAACTAATTGTGAGTTTTTAAACTCTCACATTAAGACAAATACTTATAACGCAATAGATCATTTTAATATAAGTATTTCTAACAACAGATATCGTGGGTCGGGAGACGGAGTAGTTGATGGAGAAAATCATTATGCCATCTATACTTCTGGAACTGGAGATATATTTGATATCGTTGGCTCTGCCTTTTATAATAATATTGAATTTAGAGGAAATACAGCTTCTGACAGTAGTGATTCGATATCTGACCCAAGTCCTGATGGAGGCGGCGTTTATGAGTGGGGAGATAGAATAAGTAGATCTCTTTCTGTAGGTGGAAGAATCGGCGTTGGTCTTTCGGTTAAGCCTAGTTACCCAGATCTTACAGTTTTCAGAGAGGGCACTACTGCGACAACCTCTATTGCACACTTTGGAGATATTCCAAAGACATTAGCGATAACTGACTTCGATACCAGTGTTATTGAGTATTCAGTCGTATCTGTTGGCTCAAACGCGAATTCTAATAAAGTTATTGGTCGCTTCCAAGCAACAGATGACGGCGTCAATGCAAATACCATCATAGGCTCTAGCTCTAATCACAGAGTAGATATTATTACAAATGGAATAGCGGGCCTTACTGTTGCTCCGATAACTCAATACGTTGGAATTGGAAGCCAATTCCCCGGAAATCCTCTGCTAGTACAGACGGCCTCCGGAACAGCAGATGCAGCTGACGGCTCTACTATCGCCAATCATCATTTGCTATTAGGACAAAACGGAGATACCAACGGAACAGAAGTAGGTATAGGATTCATAGTTAAGGGAAGCTTTACTTTTATAGATGGGCCAGCGGCAGCGATTACTCTCGAAAGAGTAGATGCTGACAAGGGCAACCTTCATTTTAAAACGAAAGATGCAGCAGCCCCAACTTCAACGGGATATCCGGCTCCATCGTTAGTTGCTGCCACAAGACTATCTATAGGTTATGATGGCAGTATTGGCATCGGAGAAGCTCAGCCTAAATCTAAATTCGTTATAATGCAGGATCCGATTCTGTTACTTCCGGGCGCAGAGCCAAGGGGAGTCGGATTAGAATTGGTCGATGTCTTGCCGGCCTCAGCCGAAAAGGGTTGTTCCATTTATTATCGTGGCTCTGGCGTCGATGCTTTATATTTTGAGTTTACCGCCAACAGAGAGACTGGTGCGCCAACAACCTACACTCCTAAGGCTTGGATTCTCGCCACAGGAGCTGGCGTTGATGACCTAGACTTTACCGGGCAACATAGATCTGATTCAGACGAAAGACTTAAGGACCCAAAAAATATAGGACTTATTGTTTCATCGTTAGGAATTTATAAAAACCTAAAAGGCTCTCAGAAGGCATCAATAAATGAAGCCTTGCCGATGGTTGATTTGTCCAGAGATAGATACGACAAGAAGGTCTATGGAGTTATCTCTGATATAGAGGATGATGGGGATACAAGAAAGTATTCGGTTGGAGCCTTTGTTTCTGGTTTTGATAAAAAAGATAATAGACTCATTATCAATGCAGTTGGTGAAGGCGGAATTTGGATATCTAATATTAATGGAAATCTTGAAAATGGAGACTTTATTACAACCTGTGAAATTCCAGGATACGGAATGAAGCAAGATGGAGGTTTGCTCCATAATTATACTGTTGCAAAGATAACTTGTGATTGCAACTTTGAATTAGATAATAAATCGTATAATTGTTTAGAGTTTGAACATGATGGCCAAACTTATAGAAAAGCATTTGTAGGATGCACATATCATTGCGGATAGGAATAAAGAATGGCTAAATCAAATTATCCAGGGAAGCTTGATACCTCTGTAGAAATCCCTACCATAAGAGATAATATAACGGAAATTGGTTCTGATGTTTTAAATAGCATTAGATCTGCAGTTTTCAACATAGAAAGAACTCTCGGAATAAACCCTCAGGGAGCTGTTGGGAATACCGTTGCGGCAAGACTTGGAAACCTATTAGATGAGAATGGAAACATTATTGGATCAGCTCTTGATAGGGCTGGAATCTTATCTGGTCCAATAACGAATGAAGATGTTTCGAAAACAGCAGCTATAGCCGAGACAAAACTTCGCCTTAATTATCCAACTCAGCTTCTTCAGAATGAAATTTCTGTCTTAGATAACAAGATAGGGCTATTTATAGATGCGCTCGATGAGCTAAACCAAATTTTAGCAGCTCATATTCATCCGCAAGCAATAAATAGACATAAAGCGCAGGCGATTTCGGTTGTTTCTGCTGACTCTGTTGCTTCAGCTGTTGCAACTTTGTCATTAAGCTCGGGAACGGTTCAGGCTGCCTTGGAGCTTTTATATAATGCTCACATAAACTTTACCGGAGCAAATGTATCCTCATCTAATAACGCTCATAAGGCTGATCAGCTTTATTATGACAATTCTGAGACTTCTGATATTGTTCTATCTGATGATGTACAGGGAGCTATAGATGATTTGGGGAACATTGCGGGAGTTGGACTAAGAAAGTCTACTTTGAATTTAAATTCAAATGGAATTATTCGAACCGGAGATACTGTTGATGCCTATGAGGGAATAGATTCTGGCTCTATATTGGTTAATTCTTCGGCAATCTCCTTTTCTCCGCCGACTGGTGAGTCAAAGATGATCATCTCCTTTGGCGGCTCTCCCGCCGTTATTTCTGAAATAAAAGAATTTGATGTATTAGAAATCTTAAATGCTCCCAATGATTCAGATAATGCTGACTATCTTATATCCTCAGTTACTCTTGATCTCTCTGGAAATCTTAGTCAGATTGAAATATATGGTGGCCCAAAGAATGCTTTAACTGTTGGAACTAATGGTAGGATAAAAAAGAGTATATACTCAACATATAATGAGAATGCTCTTAATTGCGCTGTTCGGCCAAGATTCGGATTTAGCAATTCACCAACTATCCAAGTGTGTCTTCCAAACTCTGCTACAATTATTTCTTCCGGAGCTAGACCTGAAAATATAGCAAGTGGAACAGCAGATACATTAGCTATCCAAGTAGATGAAGGCTCTACTTATGAAATCGATATTATAAACTCTAGCTATGCAGTACAGTCTCTCGATATTGTCATCGCCACGATCAACCAGTATTGTGCGGAAAATAAATTAAACTTTTTTGCATACAAACTGAAAGCACTAAACTGTTATGAGCTAGCATTATCACATAATGTTCCAAATCATGCTGATGATATAAGAGCTAGAAGTCTAAAGATAGTTGCTGCATCATCTGGAGACGCAGCGGCAGCAATGGGCTTGTCATACATTCAGGATAGACTAGTCAAGGGCTCTTTTGGTAACTCTATCCATATTAATGGAAAACTCATAGATGATTTTGGAAAAGTAATTACCTATAATTCAGAAGCTATATCAATTGGATCTGGAACTTTAGAGTTAAATTCCAAGGGAACAACTAACTTTATTACTAGCGGAATTAGAGCAGGAGACTTGGTCGTAATTGATGGCTCCTCTTCCTCCTCTGACGATGGAACCTACTCGATCAGAACTGTTGAGGCAGCTAGACTGACTCTAGACTTTACAACAACTCTTCAAGGAACTCTGTCGAGCACTTCTAGGATCTTCATCTTGAGATCTGGGGCCCCGATATCAGAGCTAAACTTCGTAACGCTTGATGGCCTTATGGTTCTTGATGTGTTTGCCGATGAAGATGCGAATATACACTTTAAGAGAAGGCTTGACATAATCGGGCACATGTCTATTGCGAACTTCTATGCAGTAGTTAAAGATGTTTCCCGAGGATTTATTAGTGATGGTCAAGAGTTTACCCTAAAGGTTGACACCTCTGGGATGGCAACAATAAAACAGGAGCCCACAGGGATTGCAAGCCCAGAAGTCTTTGTCGGAAGTACCGGTGAGTATAAAATTTTCTCAAATGATGGAATGAACTACATTATTTTAAGTGTATTTGTTCCAAATGAGTCTATTCCTGCAATTAGCATAAGTGATCTGACATCTTCAATATTCGGATTTGGAGAGCTTCCATCCTCTGCCCTTCATCTTTGTAGGACAATATTTTCTCCGGAATTTGGAATTGTAATTGAGGACCCAGACGCTGGACTTGGAGGAGAAGGCGCGCTAAATACAACCGATAAGAGGTCTACCGGCACAACTGATGACACAATTATATCATCATCCTTTATAGAGAGATATATTCAAGGGCCAAGAAATGAGTTACGAGGAAGTGGTTTAATCAGAGGAATTAGTGTAGAATCCGTTGTAGATAATGGAGATGGAACTTCAACTCTAAGTATCGACCCAGGAGTTGGTCTTGTAAATGGAATCAGAATAGAATATCTCGGAGATACAGGGTTAGTTTATAGACATACCAATGGTCCTACAACCAATTTCTACATAGGCTTAAATGCCGAAGGCTGCATCGTAATTGGAAATGAAATTGACCCAGATGCTGGAGTAAATTATATTTCTCCATTTTATACTCAGAACATTGCCCACCTAGCATATGTAGAATTATCAACTTTAGAAATTACAGATTTAAGATTATTTGTTGATCATCTTGATTATAAATTTATATCAGATGTAACGGTCTCTAAGGATTCAAGATTTGGACATTTCACAACTGTTCAGAAGGCAGTGAAGTATGTAGAGATGTTTTCGAAAATGTTTCCTGACGTTGGAACCCCGGGTATATTTGTAAAAGAAGGAACTTATGAGTTAACAGAAAAGTTAGTGTTGACATTCGATCTAAAGTTACGCGGAACAGGTCCTACCTCGATAATTAAACGAGCCAGCTCTTTTCCTCTTGATAATGCGGCCATAACCACCCAGGGGCATGAGATGATTCTCATCGGAGCTGACTCCGGAAGCAGCACAATCACTTATGGAATAGACGTAAGTGATCTAACTTTTGAAGGAATTTTAGGACAGGCTGCTGGTCAGTCAGGAACTGTGTTCCGAGTCACAAACAACATAACTGCGACGGGAGCTACAAAGGCTCGCTTTAGGTTTAGCGGACTACGCTTTATTGCAGCGGCAGATTATGTTTCTGGAGCAGCAGCGACCGGCGCAATCAATGAGATGCCCTTTTTCATAGGAAACAATAGTGGTGGAACATATCAGAATATTACAATCCAAGATTGTTACTTTGATGGAGTAGGATATCAGCAAGGAGTGATTTATTTCGATACAACTAATACATTCAAGAATATCTTGATTACTGGAAATATTAGTCAGAGATCTATTGATCTGCCCGGAGGCTTCTCCTTGATGCAAGAAAATGGCGCGTTGAACACTCTGTCGGGAATCTTAGAAGTAAATAATATCATTGAAACCATATAATATGTCAGACGAAAAAGAAATTTCGGCCATCGACGCCATATATCAAATTCTTGACAAAATCGATGTCATGGAGAAGCGCCTCCATGTTATTGATGATAATGTTAAAATATTGAGCAACAAGGTCTCTAAGTTCATCAGAACCTCTGTTCCTACTGCAGTGGAATCCGAGGTTCATGCCGTTACACCCGTTGTTAAGGATAATAGTCCACGAAATTCTTCTAGTCAACAGAAAGTTAAAAAACTTCTCCTTGGAAACATTAAAGTCTTTGGCTACATCGTTAATAAGGAAAAGCGGCCTCTAAATGAGGTGTCGATAAAAGTCTATAGCGATAAAAACGAAATAGTAAAAGACCACCACACAAATGTTGACGGATATTGGGAGGTAAGGTTGCCTGCGGGCAGATATGGGGTAGAATATATTCACAAAAACTTTAAGCCAATAAATAGGACTATTGTGCTAAACCAAACAGATCGTGAATATGAGGTCAAGTGAGTGCTCGTTATAAAGATTGTCAATAATAAAATTAAAGAAAATACTATTCTTAAAAAAATGATTCTGAAGCTATCAGATCTTTTAAAAAAAGATGGAGAATCAGAACTATCATTAATCCGAGACAGAACTTCTGTTGAGATGGTTTCTGGTAATTTATCTAGTAGTAGTAACGATGATAATGATATTATCGTTGAGCTAACGATTAAAAAAGCAATCGTTCTGAAAGAGGATGATTTGCTTGATAAACAAAGGCTTGATAAGTTGGTTAAGGAAATAGCTCATTTCTGTGAACAATCAGCTGAAATAAAAGAATTGAAATATCTTCCAATTAATTATAGATAACGATAGGCTTTCAAATGATAGATGAGCAAAATTTATCAGGAACAGGCTTGAATGGCGATCACATCGTATATTCAAGTTTCTTCTCGGACCATAATGTGGTTCAGCAGTCTGCCATTGTTCATCCTAAATCTCTTCTTATAGATTCTCTTAGAAAAATCTTTAAGAATGATAGTATATTTACATATAGATCTGATGAATATGGATACCCATTAACTCCAGATCATACCGGAATCGATATCGACTCCGCTCTTACTACGAAAATACTGATTAGTGATACTTATCGCTATGAGGTTAAGTTTTTTCCAGCCATTGTAATCAAGTCAAATGGAGGTTCTTACAAGCCTATATCTTTTAATCAGAATATGACTTATAAGTATAGAACCGATTTATTAGAAACAGATTATGGCTCAAGAAAGATCATAAGTACCCCAACCCATAGAGTATATGCCGGAAGGTGGGACCTTAGATTTGACGTTGGAATTTATTCTGAAAGCCAAGCAGAGCTTCAAGAGTTAACAGACATTGTATCTTTAGCGTTACAATATTCCCTATGGAATGAGTTGAGAGCAAATGGATTATTTATTCATCAGTTGTCAATTGGGCCAGAAAATGCAGAGCCCTATGCTAATGATTATGTATATAATACAGCGATATCACTCTCTACTTATTCGGAGTGGAGGGTGGAAGTTCCTATTGAAAATATTGTTGAAAAAATAGTCTTCACAATGGAGCCGACTTGGCATCCTATTCCGGGCATAAAAACAGAGGCTGATATGCTTACAAGAAGATTTGATGACTTAATTGATTTGACAGAAATAGATTAAAATGAAACTACTAATAATAAATAATTTGATGAGTTATTGCTAACAAACGGAGAATCTTAGATGGCTAACATACCAGGAATTACGGGTTTTATACAGCCTGGAGCATTTGCAAGAGATAGGGTTATATCTCGTAGCGTTTCTATTCCGGGCGGAATAAGGGTCGTTTCTGTATTGGGCGAGGGCCTGAGAGAAGAAACAATCGTTCAATCCGCTGCAGGAAACGGCGCTGACGGAGAGTCAAGTTGGAGCCCGACTGGGTCCGGCGATGGCCGATTTTTTGAACTATCTAATGTTCCCGTCATAAGCGGAAGAACAGAGCTTAGGCTGAACGGAACATTACTATTTGGAAAGCAGGAAGTTATTGACGCTTCAGGTGTTGCTTCTCCTTTCGATTATAGACTTGACATCTCTAATGGCCGTATTGAATTACGCGGAGCTTCAATTGGAGATCAGGACGGAAAGGGCTACTCTGCTGGTTCCGGAAACATAGGAACTGGTGTTTTAGTTGAAAACACTACTTGTGATCCGCTTTTAACTCTAGATATTCTTGACGATTCTGCCTCCAGCGAACGCTGGACGATACGATGTGTCAGTGTCGTAAGAGATTCAAACGGAGATCCGATTCCCGGTTTGGCAACATTCACCGCAACCGGAGATACCTCTGGTCAGCTTTATGATAGTTTTGGAAATCCTCTTACATTCTCAAGTGCTTATTTCACAAGTGGTTCTGGAGCTATCTCCGGAAACATTGCAGAATGCAGTGACGGAGTTGTTGTTGCAAGCGGAAGCGCTTCTGTCGCAGACTTCCCCCAGGGAAATATTGAATTAAGAACTGGTGATGCCACATTAACCACAAGTGATACCTTCACCGTTCCAGGCGCAGACTTAGTCAGTCAGGGACAGGCTCTGGCGGGCGACTTCTTGTGCATAGATGGATATGTCGGTCATGAGATCGAAACAATAACATATGACGGAACTGATACTACAATTACCGTCACAACGGACAGCCTCGGACCGGCTTCACCGGCCTGGGATGAGAATGATACTTACGATTGGGACATTAGAGCGACCAATATCTTAATTGATGATCCATCTGTTATTCATAATGGTTTGACTGGCGCCCCGGCTTCCGAAGGCAACTTCTCAAGCGCGGATGTAGGAAAGACTGTATTGATATGCAACGGTGGAGACTTCGATGGTGGGCTCTTCGTAATCAGCAGCGTCACGTCTACGAGACGCGTACGACTTTATGACCTAGAGGATTCAACTGTAGGTTTCCAAGACCTAGAGGAAGCTTCTGGAGCCTCTGTGCCGGGTCTGGCAGCAGAAGGTCTAACCTTCCACTTGCTGGAGAACAACGGAATTCTTCTTCTTGGAATTCAAGAGGGTGGAACCAGCTTTGAAGTTGGTGATAAGTTCTTTGTTGATGTCAGCTCTAGTGCTCTTGGAACGGGAGATACTCTCGAAGCCAAGTATATAGCTACTATTGACTTGGAAGATCCAGAGTTCTTCATTGAGGCTTCGGACTTATTCCAGAAGCATGGTCTTCCAAGCGAAACTAATACATTATCTCTGGGAACTCAGATGGTTCTAGAGAACGGTGCGCCGGGAATCTTAGCTTTACAGTGTAAGCCTCCGGTTCCGCGAAGAACCTCTGTTACATTGCTTGAGGAAAGAAATTCACTGGGCGTTGGTGGATTCTCTGCCTGCTTCGATTCTGGATCTCTATCCACTGATGCATGTGAGGTTGATGATCTCAGATTTACCATCCCAAGGCCGATAACTGGTCTCAGAAACGGAAAGCCTGATGCTGATACCAGAGTTAATATCTTCATAATAAGAGATGGAGACGAAACTCAGGTCTTCCCGAACAAGGTTGATTTCTATAATTCACAGCTTTCGACTGATATTCAGCAGGGTCAGTGGATTGATAGTTCTGATAACGCTTTTGCCTACACCATTGTTGACGCCGCATTAGAGGTGGTCGGAAATGGAGACGAAGGAATTCTCGATACCGAATCGGGAGACGAATACTTCTCAACTCCGGAAATAGATTTTGATGGAGAAGATGTAGGAAACGTAATTGTTATATCAAGCATGGAAAATGCCACTTCTGGCACAGTCTATACCTCTGTAGCGGATATTTCGTTCCAGTTGTTTGGATCCGTCCTACCAACGCCGTCTGTTGAGTTAAGCATAACATCAATAACTGATGATTCCTTGGTTCTAGTTGAAGCAGAGAATGGTTCGCCTCTAAGTCTCCAGGGATCTTATGCTGATGTTCAGTTCTTCATAAAGGATCCGACTGATTCAAATGCGGATGATGCGCTTCTGCTTCTACATAGTGACTTGGTTTCTAGTGGAGTCATACAGGCTGGTGATGGTCTCAAGATTTCCTACATTGATGAGAATGATGCAGACTTCTTCGATACGAATTGGTTTAATGCTCTTGAGTCACTAGAGGCTGCTGAGGCACAGATCATTGTTCCGCTTCCGAATCAGGCAATTTCCTCAATCTTTAGAGCGACTGTAAATCACTGCGAAAATATGAGTTCGGTCGCTAACCGAAAGGAAAGGGTTGCATTCATCGGAGCCCAGATGGGAGTTACTCCAGCAGCACTTATCGGAACAAGCTTAATAGCAGTTGAAGATATTGGAATTATCGAAGGAATCCAGGGAGATGACGCAGAAGAAATCCTAGACGGAGATGTAGAGGATCTTGTCAACTTCAAGTTAAGTGATAATTACACCAGCAATCGTGCAGTTTATTTCTATCCAGACACTATCGTAAGAAACGTGAATGGAACGAATGTCAATTTACATGGCTTCTATCAGGGAGCAGCAGCTGCTGGATTCTTATCCGCGAAGCAGAATGTGGCAATTCCACTAACCGATAAGGCTCTATCTGGATTCTCGCTAACAAGAGATAAGGTCTATAGTCCGACGATTCAGAATCAGCTCGGTGGAGTTGGAGCGACGTTGCTTCAGCCGATTACTGGAGGAGGAAGAGTCTTGGCCGGAAGAACGACAAGTACCTCCGGATTTATCGAGGATGAAGAGATTTCTATCATCTTTATACGAGACGCAGTAAAGAGGACTCTCAGAAATTCATTAAGACCATTTATCGGTGGAGTTCAGAGCGCAGATACGAATATTCTTATGAGCGCAAGAGTAAGAACCATTATGAATGGGCTGGTCGGTCAAGGTTTGGTTACAAGCTTTAAAAACATTAGAGTAGAGCAGGATAAGGTTGACCCAAGACAGATCAATGTCTTCCTTCAGTTTGCTCCGGCTTACCCCATTAATTATATCTTTATAGATATCGAAGTTGGCGTCATTTAATTAGGAGAACGTAATGGCAGATTACCCAAGTACAGGAACTCTATTCGACGGAAGTCCTCCCCCAGAGACGGGCGGAAGGACTCGCGCCGGATTATCGACACAGATTATTGTTTATGTAAACAATGAGCCTGTTGGCGCGATTCAGAGTTTCCAAGAGAGTCAGACAAGATCGCTCAAGCAGCTATCTGAGGTCGGAACTGATGGATTAATTGAGATAGTTCCTCAGTCTTCTGCTACGTTCAGCCTGACAATTAACCGAATAGTTTTCGATGGACTATCTCTTCCTGAGGCCTTTTCTAGAGGATTCAGAAACATTCAGTCACAGAGAATGCCGTTCGACATAGTTGTCATTGATAAGTTTACTGGAGATGGAAACAGTGCTGTGGTAACGACTTACCATAATTGCTGGTTTGCAGCTTTAGGAAAGAGCTATACTACAACTGACTATACAATTACAGAAAATGCAACCGTAAACTGTGAGCATGTATCTACTACGAGAGCCGGTGAGGCGATTGCTCTAAGTCAGGGCACACAGGGCGCTAGAGAGATTCCGGGTAGGAATATTGATAGTGTTGAAACTGCGGCAGATTCTGGCGAGCGAAGAGGAACCTTGGATTTCCCGGGACTAATCTCCGCAGCTTACTAGAATTATTTAATCTTAAAAGAAACGCCGCTCTTTTTGGGCGGCGTTTCTTTTTGTGGGTGATGTTCAAAAGATATTAAGTATTATATCAGCATAAGTGGAGTTTAAATATGGCAAAAAGATCAGGCAAGGTATTGGGAACGGAAGCAGGTTTAGCTGCAGAGAGAATGAGCGAAATGGAGAAGCTGGCAGCAGGCTCTCAAGAGGAATCTGAGGATGCTCCCAAAAAGCTAAAGCTTTCTTCTTTAAAAGATTTAATCTTTCTTGGAAAATTAACCAAAAAGGAATTGATTAATGGATTTTTGTTTGAAGTATCTACCTTAAGTATTAGCGAGCAGAAACTAATCATGAAGAATATAATGAAGTCTGAAGAGGTTGATAGACTTCTGGATATTAAGCCATTAACCATGTCTTATGCACTTAGAACTATCAATGGAGTGCCACTCGAAGACCTAAGTGATAATGAAGATTTGCCAGTTGAGCAGAGAAGGTTAAATGTAGTCCTAAATATGCAGATATCTTTGGTGGAAAGATTGCACCGAATTCATGAAGAGCTTGTTGCAGAGTCCAGCAAGGAGGTTGGGCTCGAAGAACTAAAAAAATAGCGGCGGAGCCTGTAAATAGGCTTCGTTGGAAACTCTGCAAAATCTGGAACTGCAGGTCAGACGACCCAAGGTTCCTTGAAATAACAAAAGACCAATGGTCTTGGTATGCTCAAATGCTTTATCAGGATGAGATGGATCAGTATGACTACGATCTGGGTATAACGGAGTATCTTGCTTCATTCTGGAATGCAGAAGCCGTTAAGAAGGTCCGAGATTCTAGAGAGGCAGCTGAAGATCCGAGATTCATGGACGATGAGGAATTCGAGAAGCAAATATTGAACAGAACCTTCAAGGATGACCACATAGTTCAGGCTATTAAAGAAAAGTACAAAAATACTAATTTATATGATAATGAAAGAGCTAGAGACGGAAGAAGCGTCCGTCTGCCAAAGAATTTGGCTGGGCTTCTTAACATCGCGAAAGAGAATATAGATTAAGTTATGGGCGATAAATTAAAAGAGATTACAGCGGATGCTGATGCTACGTCTAAAGCACTAACTGAAGCTGCCTCCTCTATCGAGCGTCTGTCTCGCTTAGGATCACAAACTACAAAAGAAGTAGGTGGCATAACTAATGCTTTTGGGGACCTTGAAACGTCTGCCCTAAGACTGACCTCGGCACTTAAAGGTGGAGTTACTGCGGTAACTTCAATATTATCTGCGACTCCCGCACTAGGCCCACTCTTTGAGGGCCTTGGTAAGAATATAGGGTTTAGCGTAGATGTTCTAGATACATTCATAGGAGTTGCCAGTGATGCTTTAGAGCTGGCTTTTAATCTCTTCGACGCTCCCTCGCGAGATGTGAGAAGCTTCGCTGATGGAGTTTTCGATTTAAATAAGAGGTTCGGAGGCACCATTGAACAGGCATTTGTATTTGCAGATGTAATGAAAGCCGAAACCATGAGCCCATTTGCTAGGGCACTTCATTTAACTCGTGATGAAATGATTGCATTTGCGAATGCAACCGGCAGAACAAACATAACCTTGGAACAGCAGGGAAAGATTGTAGATACAGGCATTGGTAGGACCAATTTATTGGCTGCTACGATGGCATTGGCTTCAGCGAGTAGCCTTACCGTAACGGAAGGCGCTGGCCTTCTAAACACAGCTTTAAATAAGCAGGGCAAAAGTGCTCAAGATGCTTTGGAAATAATGGGATTATTTACTGGAGTAGCCAGAGAGACCGGCCTTAGCATTGATGATGTTTCTTCTAATCTAAACAGCGCCGTTGGCAACTTCACTAAGCTTGGCATATCTGCCGACTTCGGAGTCCCACTTTTGCAGGGATTTGCCAGAGTTATGATGGATATGGGGCTCGGCATTGAAAATGCAACGGATTTAACTACCGGCTTATCTAGTGCTTTAGCCAGCCTTACCACTGATTATGCAAATGCATATATTATGTTCCAAAGAGGTGGTTTGGAGATGGGGGGAAGCGGCGGTGGTGGAGCTTTGGGCGCATCTATCGGCTTGCAGGCAGAAGTTTTGAAAGCAGATAGAACGGGTGACCAATCCAGTTTGGCTACACAGTTAGCAAAAGGAATGAGAGATACTCTCGCATCCTTTACTGGCGGAAATATAGTTACAGTTGAACAGGCAGATAAGAGTCCTGAGCTACAGACTCAGTTTTATACACAGCAGCAGTTATTGCAGAATCAGTTTGGAATAAAAGATGCTGCATCTGCAAATAGAACGCTTGAATTATTAGCCCAGATTGATGATGCAACTAGAGCTGGAGATCTTGATGCAAAAGCCTCCTTGGAAAAGCAGCTAACGCACGAGAAAGAGGGAAGAGATTTAACTCTTGATGAATTTGAGAAAGCAAATAGGCATTTGGCTGCACATTCAAACCTATTGGCCGTTATTGCCAGACCAACTCTAATGAAACAAAGAGGCGGAGCAGAGTTGCTTAGAGAAAGCTTTGTAGATCCGTCAATTGATAGGGCAGCTAAGTATGCAGAGGATGGCGTAGCAGCGTATGATAGACAGCTTACAAAGGTTCTTGCATTGGCTGGAGCTGGAGCAGATAAATTTGGTATGACAGATCCTGGCACAGATCCAAAAACCTCACCAGCAGCCGCAGGAGCAAAATCACCCAGGGCAGGCACAGCTTCATTGTCTGCGAATACTGATATCGTTGTGTTGGCGGCGGAAACGGCAGCCACAGCGGCTAGCATTGCTGCAATCAATGAGGCTGGGTTTGTAAATAAGGATGATTTTGTCGCAGCATTAGCAGCGGCTATGACACAGAGTTTAAACGACAACTTGTCTATAAAAGTCTCTCTAACGGAAGATGCCAAGCAACAGGTTGCGGTCGTTGCTAGTCTTCAGAAACAAATTCAATAGGAGCTTATAATGGCAGACCAACACAGAATCGGAAGACAAACTATAATCTTCTTTCTTCCACTAGAGATGGATGCATTTGTTAATGATCAAAACCCTTATTCCGCGTCAAAAGATGGAGAGGTTTTTTGGGATAAGAAACAAATGTACATCAATCCCCAATCTTTCGTTGTTAACGAGAAAAAGCTTGTTAAGGCAGACCTTACAAAGGGTGGCTATGTTGTTCAATATTGGGGAGAAGAGCTTCCTACAGTTCAGGTCAATGGAACTACGGGCTCTGCTGGCATAGAGGGGATAAATGTTCTTAGAGATATTTATCGACACGAGCAAATACAGTTTAGAAGGATTCTGTTACGACGACAGCGAGAAATGGCAGAGGCTGCAGCACAAGACGCAAAAGACGCCGCCAATAGTTTGACAAAAAGAGACGATGCATTCGGATCTTTTTCTAATGTATCAGATTTATTAACAGGTGGAGCCTTTACGCAGATTGTTGATGGAGTTTCTAACTCTATAGACTTGATTTTCGGAACAGAAGTCGGTGCCAGACTTGGAAGGCCCGGCGTATTTGAGAGTGTGGCGACTCTTGCTGCTTTCGCTACGAATATAGATATGTATTATCAGGGAGAATTTTTTAGAGGATATTTCTCTAATTTTACAACGACAGAATCTGCTACTCAGCCTGGACTATTTGATTATACTTTTGGATTTACAATCACAAGAAGAACCGGCAAGAGGTCTAACTTCATGCCCTGGCATAGAAGTCCTACCGGATTTGATAACGAAACAACAATAAGTTTGGGCACAACAGAATCCAAAGGACAAGGCTCCGGAGTTGAAGGACTATCTTTTCCTCCTATAGATTCTGGTAATAATATAGGAGGCGGAAACCTTGTCATTGATGAAAATAACTCAGTAGGCCCTGCGGGACATACCTCTTCAAGCTTTGACGATCAACCTGTAGTGGAGGAGGCTCCGAACTCTGTTCCGATCAAAAGAAGAGGCTCTTTCTAAGGCGGAATTAGTAAAATACTATTATGGCTCATAAAACATTAAAGGCAAATATATCAGCTACCTTATTGAAGGCTGCTTCCGATATTATGGGAGGAACTCACCCTGCTCATGTGGACTTGAGCGGCGGGAATAATCCGTCTCTTGTGAATACTGGTGCTTCTATCTTTTTTGATCAAGATCACTCCGCATCAATAACCCCAGACACACGAAACATTATAGCAATGTCCCCCGATGCCACTATTTTGGTTAAGAAGAAGGTTTTTTCATCATTTAGCGGGATCAATGATATCAGGTATATTGATAAAACAGAAAAGATGTTGCTCCGAGCGACAAAAGCTCTTTTTGCATACAAGGTTCAGCAGATAAGGGCATATGAGAGCCTGACTAAGTTCGAAAACTTTTTCTCTGATAACCACATGTACAGCGTGAACCTTCTTTCTTCTCTTTTGAAAGAGGGAGCCTTTCTTGACACAGATAAGCTTGGAAAAACTAAAGAAGAATATATATCAGAGAGATTAGAGGTTTGGCTAGGAAGGGATATGTCCCCCACGTCTTTCGATACCACGACACAAAATTTTGAAGACTTTTCTGCCGGAAGTGAGTCCTTGGCCACATTCGATATTGCCTCTGGATCCTTTGTAACTGACCCAGACAAAAACAGAATCATCACCAATGGCGAGTATTTAAAAAATATTCCATCTTCTCAAGCTCGGGCGATACTATCAAGTAAGCGATCAGAATTTGGAGCAGACTATGATGGTTACTCAGGCTCATCTTCTATCTCCGGAAGTGCAAACGAAGCACTTAGGGATTCCTTATCGCCTCAAGGTGGATTGTCTGGAGATCCCCTCAAGGATTTCTTTAACGACCTGGGAGATTTAGTCTCTTATGGATCGGCTTCTGAAAACTATGATAAGATAAATGAGGATATTGCGTCTGTTCTTAAGCGAAATGCTTTTTCTACAGATAGCCAGCTGACTAGATGGATTGTAGATCCTGATAGTCCGGACAATTACACTCTTGGGCCTGGAACTGGAGTTATTGAGTTGGCTTTGTTTAATAGCTTTTCTACAAATGTTAATTATGACTCTAATCCGTCTAACGCAAGCTTTAATTTGGTGTATCCGTATAGAGTCGGAACGATATTGGAGGCTGACATCGAAGCTGCTGTACAAGAGGCTTTGTATGGAACATTAGGGATTATGTCAGAGCTGTTAAGTGGAGGACTTGGGTCTGAGGGAATGTCCGGAACCTTGCCACAGCTTGATGCATCATCCGCTATCTCTTCGGCCCTTGAGCTTGGCGGTCTTGGCTCTGCAGATGGATCTCTAGATACAGATTATATTAGAGAAAGACTCAGAACCTTTTATCTGGGAAAGAATTTTATTAATGCATCAGACCCTGTTCACTTCTATATAAGGGGAAATAGAACGTTCTCTGATTACACGGAATCTGGGTCAGCTTACTCTGAGGAGATAAGTGAATCACCATTTGATGATGAATTTTTAGATATAGATAATTCTATTTTAAAGGCCGAGTATCTTCTTTACACAAATCAAAAGATGTCGATGGATCAGTATCGAGAGTTGCGCCGCAGACAGGACAATTCATTCGGAATGATTCATGTTTTCGGTGGATTTGTAACTTCTGTTTCAGAGAGTTATTCTGGAGGCTTCCACAATCTAAACGTATCTTGTACAGATAATATGTCTTGGTTAAAATGGAGCAGATTCGCAGTTCAGCCCGCCCTAAGCGATCCGAAAGGCGTTTTGGAAGATCCGCTAACCCCTTATGATTTCTCAAGAGATGATCAAGGCGCTATAATCCCAGGGTCTAGAGAGCTTCTATACGAAAACAAACAACTTCTTCAGACTGGAATGTTAAGCTATGACTCTGGACTATTTGCTGGACAGAATGCTTCTGAGGGGAACTTGCTGCAGGGACAGTATAACGGAGTGGGTTCCCTTCGTGGCAAGAAGGTAATGCAGCATCCGAGTGGATTCATTTATAGATGGAAAACCGGAATTATAACGGCTACTGCCGGATTCCAGGCTGCAGATTCCACCGGAGAGAGACAAGATAATATTGATTCAGCTCAAAGATATCAGGTAACTGTAACTAATAATGTTCTAAACAACTTGGATATTCCAAATATTTTAAGCATATTAATTGTGGGCCAGCCATATAACATAGAGAGCTTTATTGAGCAGGCGCTGGTGGCTCACAACAAGAGAGACAAGTCTACTAGGCTTAGCCCGCTAGATCCTCTCACTGGTGTTCTAGATACTGTTAGAAAGCAGAACAATTATTATGGCAATTTTCAGCCTTATCGAATGCTAACTATGAGTTCTGCCACAACAGAGCAGATGCTTAATAACGCTGGACGTAGAGATATAGCGAATAATAACATCAGAAGCTTACAGGATAGAAAAGTTCTCTTAAGAAAGAAGATAGCAGATATATCAGGAAACGCTGCAGTGACCCCTCAGGAAAATGTTTTCATATCGACTCTTTCTTCGGAAATAGAGGCCATTGACGGAGCTATTCGGAACCAAATTAAGGTTGGAACGACCTCTCCAAACGCCGTGACTACAAAAGATAAGGTTGGCATCCAAATAAGTCTATCTGGGGCGACAAATCTTCCACTTTCTGGTGATGACGAAGAGAATAATGATGTGACTAGAGCCATGATGCTTGTTGGGTCTCAGAGAAAAATAGAAGATGTAAGATTAAACAGGGACAGAAACCTCTTTATGGTATCTGATCAGTACGATTCTGCAGACATTAGGCCCTTCATTTTGAGTCTAAACACAAGCGGATGGAACCTGTTTGATGGACTCTTTAAGGATTCTTGGCAGCTTTGCAACGAAGCCTCTAATTATCTAGACTTAGAATTCTTCTGTAATTCTCAGGGACATCTAGAGTTTCGGCCGCCGCCGTGGAATAGAATCCCTCTTAGCATATTGAAGGAGTCTATTAAAAAGCAGACGAAAGAAAATAAGAATATGATTCCAAGGTTTGTAACTGATTTATTTCAAACCAGAATTGAAGGAATCTATCTCCAGATTCATACTTTAAATCTGAAGATAGCGCTAATTTCCCTTCTTCTTGGTAAATATCCTGATAGAAATCTGATTCCCAATATGAAACTTGGAGGCGCAGCGTCTCTTCCATTCTTTGGGATCATTAAAAATGATCCCAATGCCCCCTCTGGCGTATTTAATCAGGCCAACCGGCCTGAATCAGGAAAAGGTTCTGCACAAACAAAGGCCCTTTCTCTCTTTTCAACAAACAGCCCCACTGCTGGGCCGCTTAGTACGCGAGATCCAAACGAAAATGGACTAGAATTAGGCGCAAGTTTTCAGCAGAAGGGAGACGTTTTAGGCGGCAATACAGATAAGATTTTAGGAATTTTTGATCCGATAGTTCAGGAGCAGCTAAACATAGTAAATGACCTACAAACTCAGGTTGGTGGTAACTCTGGCTCACCCGCCGTACAATTTACCGCATCTGATTTAAATAATATTAGAAACTCGTTTAAAAAGCAATTTGGTCGTGATCCAGCAACAGGTATTATTGCCGCTGGTGATTCTTTTGAAGATAAGCATTTTACATACAACATTTCTGAGTCATCAGAAAGAAGCGGAGCTATATTCTCAAATGACGGACTACTTGCAAAGCTTAAAAGTGCTATCTCCAATAGAGATAGTTTTGTCTCTATGCTCCAGGCAAATTTGGCGAAGCAGCGTGAGCTTGGCGAGATAGAAACCTTCTTGCAGACTGGGGAAGAGCCTGGAGATATCGAACTTAACATAAATGACAAGGTTGTAGACTTCTTGGAACGAAGCGCAAATGCTCTTCAGACAAGTTCTGATATTTTGACAGGAAAGATGTCAGAGGGCTCCATCTATGATCATCTAATAGAAGACGATACGCGGAATCTCTTGGGATATGGCTCTGGTAAGAGATTCATACTGAAAGATGAATATATTATAAGCGCAAACTTCTCTGAAAATCCTCCGGAGTTTACAAGGCTTGATATCAAGGGCGATGCACCGCTTATCGGAGACGGTTTAAACAGAGGATTTGAAGGCTTATACTTTTGGGCTGGAGCAACAGACTTTGATTTGTGGAGACAGTATGGATACAAGCCTTCGCTGCAATCTCTCCCCTTCATAAGTGATGCGAAAGGGCAGGCAAAGCCGTATGCCATATTAAAGCTTGGAATGCAAAAGTTTGCTATCAATATGGGCTCTGTAACCATTGCTGGAAATGAATTTTATCAGCCGGGCGACACAGTATTTGTTCCAAGCAAGGGGCTTCTTTATTATGTGAAGAGTGTTTCCCATACCTTTAATTTTGGAAGTTCTTTTTCGACCAAATTAGACCTAGAGTATGGTCATCCAGCTGGAGACTATATTCCTGGCCCGCTAGACATCATTGGGCAACAAATGGTTTCTAATTTCTTAGAAGATCCCTCCTTGATATACAGATCTAGTGAGACTGATGATAATTATCGTCCGTTAAATCCAGATTCGTCAATTGTGTTTCCATCTAGCGATGCAAGCAAGGCTAAATTGTTGGCATTTAATGATAATCAGGTCAGATTTACAAATATGATGCTTGATTTGACCGGAGGCTTGTCTGGAAGCAATTATGTTTTGATTAGAGGCTTTGCCTTGGACGAAGAAGACTCGGCTGGTATAGAAGAGGCTAAGCAGAAGATGGCGACGATAAGAGCCTTGCTTGAATCCCCCGCTCAAATTGCACAAAGTAATCCATTTTCCGGAGGAGATGATCTACTTGAGGGAACGAGAACTACCAAGCCTATGGTTCTTCCCAACAGCATTCCTGTTACAAAGATTTCTCCAAAAAAGATTATTGAGCAAGTCTCCTTCTTTAAGAAGACGGATAAGAATTCAATTGGACAAATTCAATGCTTAGACAGACACCTCCTTTCTGCTCTCAAGCATGACCAGCAGCTGGATACACTATCTGATGATCAAGCGATAGGAATTTTTCCGAAGGGAGGCCCGAGTCAGGGTGGCTGGCTAGATATTAGAGAAGAGGTTACTGCTTTTAGTTTTACAAGAGAGTATAAGACCAGTATCGTAGAGGTTGGAATAATAAATATTCCATCAAATTTGCTTAATAAGCCGGTTATATAATATGAGTGGTATATCCGTAGAGGCCGTCGAAGGCCAGCTTACAAACTTCAAAGTATTTGAAGCTCTTATTAAAGATATTGATTTGATAACTGGTGATCTTATCATCAGTACGGATCCAACAAATAGTGTCGATCCTTACGTTATTCCTCCTGTTTATTATGGAGGAATCAGTGATGCCGGCATATACCAGCATCCTGAGATAGGAGATACCGTCCTATGTACCAGGGTTTACCCTGGCGGAAAGGGGATTATTCAAGCTCTAAGGGTCATTCCGAAGGTAGATAGAGATGCAGCTTCGTCCGGCAGGCAGCCATCTCGCAATGCGCTTGCCGGAAGATCAGACTATCCAATTAAAAACATGAAAACTGGTGAGATTAAAGTCATCGGTGGTGGTGGTTCTGAGATATATCTTATGGGGTCTGGAGGTTCTGGGTCTGGAATATTCTTAGGAAACGAACTCAGCAATGGCTTATTCGTACAGAAGACAGACTCTACTAAAACGAACACGACAATGGTATCTGACTCTATTCAGCTAGTCAGCACTGCTCACAGAATATCCTCAAGAGACGTAGTTAGGGTTCCATCTGGATTTACTCAAAAAAGTGGCGTTGCCGATGTTGGAAGTGATCTCTTAACCTACAATTTAGATTACGGAATGACCAAAGGAATCTATCCAGGGTTTAGGGCGTCTCCAGTCAGCTTATTTGGCGGAAAAAGGAATCCTGCGTTATCTGAATATCGGCTTGTCATTAACGAAATATCTGAGCTAGACTTTTTTAGAGGTTGGGATGTAGAGGCGGGGCTCGTCAGAGCTGATAAGGTTTCTAAGTTCTCATCTGACAAAGAGATTAGATCTATTTCTCAAGAAAATGCTCTTCATTTGGCTCCTCACCAGCTTATAGAGGTGATTGCAGGAAACGTTGTTAATGCAAGAGGAGAATCTTTGGATCCAAACTATGGTCGGGTTGTAATTGGAAACTCTACTGGCCATCCTGGCGGATCTAATTTTGCCCTAGCATACGAAGAGGGAAGGCTTAAGTCCAGACGAGGACTTGGATATCATTTCCAGATGTCAACAAACACTCTTTCTGATGAAATTTCAAATAATCAAGATAACTTTATCTTTTCGATTGATAAAGAAGGCACTTTAAAGGTAAATGTTCCTGCAACTTCAGATACCGGAAATATTCCGTATCCTAACTTCGCAGAGTTTTACTCTGATTCTTCTGATAAAATAGAAACAACATATGAGTTCAGAAAAGAAGAAAAAATTCCAATTACGCTTAGAGATGCAGAGAGCGGAGTTCTTTTGCCAGCTGAATCTGCAGCTGACGCAATCTCGGGAGAAGAAGACGGAATAACTAGATTTACTGGAATTAGATATTCCAACGATGATGATTATTTCCAAGGATTAGGCTCTCAGACTGCTGCAGAGCCCGAAAGTATACGCGTAAATCCGACAAAACATCATAATATCTATGCTGCTGCAGAAATGCTCATTGCCAATACTATAAATGAGGTTCTGATTCCATTTCAGAATGCAAAATGCACTGGATATATTCCTGGAAACTCGATTAATAAATCCTTTGAGCGAGTCTCAGAGACGTTTGATTTAGACGGAGAGGACTCGACACAGGTTAATTATATGGCGGCAGTAGGAGTGTCTCCTGGCCCTCCAGCCGTAGATCCTGGCGGTGGAGTCTTCGTTGCGGGACAAGATTTTACACAAGAATTTAATGAGAATGATGATAGGGTAAATATTCCATATACTAACTCGTTTTCTGTAAGTAAGAACGAGCAAGGAGAGTTTGTTTCAACGAATATTGACAGTTCGGGAGAGGAAAGAAAGGCTCCAGGCGGAAAGAGCGCAAACTTAAATTTTGAAGGCTCAATGGAAGTTTCTGTAGGTGCAGACAATAATGATCGCAAAAGCATTCTCTTGGATGCCGCAGGAAGTATGATTGCTTGGTTTGGGAAGGATAAAAATAACAGAAGTCTAGTTGTGCAGACAGATGGTGATGCTTTATTCAACATTGGAGGTACCAGTGGCGATCAGTTTAATGAAGGACGATTCGAACTAAGAGTAAACGTAAACCACAAAGGATTCTTAGGGGAAGACACGGATGAAACAAATGCTTCGGACTATATAATTTCTATAAGCAAAAAAGGGCTGGTTATTGCCGGAATGAATACCGGAAGTCCTATGGTAATTAGAAATGATGGAGATATAGCTCTCGAAAGTACCTCTAAGTTGATTTTAGCAGGCCAGAGCGTTGAGGTTAGAGAGGGAAATATGCCTCCAAGAAAGACTTATAAGGATCCGGTATCCTCAGATACTCCAGACGCAACAATAGAGGGAGTTCCGAGCCAAATTCAGTGCCTTTTAGATTCTCTTGATGAGTAAATATATTATTAAAAGTATCATAGACTTAGGATTATAATGGCTAACTCTTCAAAAATTTTAATTGACCTAATCGGCCCTATAAATGAGGCAGAAGATTCTGCAAAAATAAGCATTAATTGCTTAGAGGAAGATGACTCAACAAATAAGGCGGGATTAGAGTCTGCTTCGTATAATGTTTTGTTCCCAAAGGCTTCACAGTCAACTGCGGGAGCAGGAGATGTAGTCCCTCTTATAGGCGGTTCTATTCTAAAGGTTTCTCTTGGAAGTGAAATAACTGCATTAGAGCCAGCAAAATTAGGACGATATGATGCGTCAATTAAGACGCTAGCTAAATATGTAAAAGGAATTAGTGTTGTAGCTCGTGATAGCGGAACACAGAAATTAACAGAGTTAGTTGCAGCTAGAGTTAATATAAATAAAACTCTTGAGAATATGCCGAATATAACAACGGCTCTTAATTCTAATGGAATTCCGACTGTTTATTTTAGTAGCCTAAGAAGCTCAATTAGCACTACTTCGGATATCAACAAATCTATTGATAGAAGCGGGAAAGCTCGACTTTCTTCAATCTCAAAGGTTGGTGGATTGAAATTTATTCCATTTGAAAAAATTCAGTCTATTTTAAATGCACTAACCTTTGATGAGTCAGACTTTGAGAACGAAGATTTTGGGCTAAGTAATTATGTTGGATTATCTGGATTAACCTTTAGAGAGCTTAGAATTCTAAGTAAGAATCTCCCGGCTGATAATGAAGGAATTTCTCAAATCTTACTAGACTTGCTTCCCATCTTCCATGTTGAAGAAAAGTTTTTAGAAGGAAAGAAATCACAGGGAGTAATCGGATATTGCACAGCGATAGGCGAAGATTTATATATTAAAACGCCCGATTTATCTGGAAGAAATAGTTCAGGTTTGTTTGAGTTAGGCGTAGACGACGATGGCAATAAGCTTCACTTCTGTCTAGAGCTTGTTAACAAACAAACGAAGGATTATAAGGCTATTGCATTCGAATATGCTGCTCCGCCTGATGTTAGGGTGGCCGAAGCCGAAGTAAGCTATTCTCTTTTTGAAGCTCCTATTTCTATCTCCCTAGATAAGGATGGACATGATTCTTCATATAAATATTTTTTATCTCCAATTATTGTTCCACAACAAGACTCCTCTGCTCCAAAGGGGTTTGTAAAAACCTTAGATGCAATAGAGATGTTTACTGCTCCAATTCTTTCTTATCCATATTTTAATCCGGAAAGTTCGAGTCTTAAACCCATCATAGATTTTGATAAGAAAGAAGAAGAAATAGATAGCATATTTGATGATTTAAATTCTTATCTTAGCTCTTTCTCCACTATTCCATTTGTAAACCCAACTTCTATTTTCTCAAAGAAAGAGCTTGGCATTCCGCTATCTGTAGCATCATATTCTATTGGAACAGCAAACCTCGCAGATTTTCTTGGAGAAAAAAACAGACCAGAGATGATAATGGGCTCCAGATCATCATCCAAAGCAACCTATGTTATAAATGATAGAAAATGGTTTAATGACAAAATTTGTTCAGCAAAAAATTTAATGTCATTTGTTTGTCCCAATATACTATTAGATATTGACAAGCAAATTCCAGATAATTGGATTCCACTGGAGGCTACCGAATCGGTAGGCGAAAATAATTTTATTGATTTATTTATCCCATTTAATTTTGCCGGATTAGAGAAGCGAGGACTGAGTGGATACAGCCCAAGCGTAGAACATCAATTTGCGCTTTATGCCGTAGACAGATATGGGCAAATAGTTAGAGTATCTGGAGAAAACATTGTAGTCTCTCCGCAGGTTAGTATACTTAAGAGTATAACTCCAGATGGGTTTTTTGATAGTAGGGAGGTTTTATCTATATCTTCAGATATAGAGAACATTACTATCAATATGGGCGATGAAATTTCAGGCGCTTCAATAAGGATTTTTTCTGATGAAGAAGCTGCTTCTGAAATATCATTTGCAAACATAACAGTAGATTCCCAGGGGCCAAATGTTATACTTAGCTCTTCTAACGCTGATACGTTAATTAAGAATCTATTTGGAACTCTTATTGGCACTTTCTATCTTCAAGTTATTACAAGTACCGGAGCGGGCAGCAGCAATCTTTTACCAATAAGAATATCAGATGATAGCGTTACTATTTCTGAACTTATTGAAGGACCTGAAGATAAAATAGAATTCACAGATCCCCTAGGATTAAAAGCTCCTCGTTTTGGAGCAGAAATAGACTCAATTCCATTGTTAATGGATGGGCAAACAAACGCTGAAATAATATTAAAGTATAACGAGCCGGTTTTTAGAGATAGCCTGCCTTTATATGGATATATTGCGATACTTGAAAACAGTGGCGATGACAACAATGATAACCTGGATATATTAAAAGAGGATATAGGCTGGGAAGTTGAAACACCTTCAACATCTTCTCTTGTAAGAGTTAGCCTGCCCAATCCTGATTTAAATCTTATTGTTCCCACAAAATTTGAATACGTGCTTGGAACAGATGATTTTGCCAAAATTAACAACAGAAAGGTAAAACTTAAGTTTCCTGGGCCCGGATCAAAACTAAATATAAGTAGATTCAACCAATTAGTTGGTGAAGATGGAAAGCATAAAGCTTATATAGTTTTAACTAACCACAAAATAGATGATGGTACCAGCTTTCTGTTGCCAGATAATTATGCTATAATTCCGCTTGGATCAAGTGGAGCTAAAGGGAGCAAGCCCGCGTTCATCAACCCTCCTTACGTGAGTGGGTTGGCAATGAAGCTGACTAATCCTGGGGTTGGAAACAGTAAGTCATTCTCAAATGTGAGTCGCTCAGCCATTAAACCCCTTGAAGAGTATATAAACGAAATAGATATTAGTGATGAATTTGAAGACGAATATGAACTCAGAACAAATGATAGGATTGCTCGCCTAGCAGTAATATTCGAAGGATTTAGTGATGAGCCAAGAATATCAAGATCGTATAGCCTTTCTATAGGTTCTGAGAAGATACGAAATAAAAGATTCGGACTTATCCGAGGGGACGACAATAGGCTTGTTGCAAATTACAGAAATATAACCGGAATTACAGATACTGGATTTCTTGATATTGTAGTTACGAAAAAAGACAGAAGATTTAATGTTACTTATGATTCTGTTGTATATAATCGTCTCACTGTTGATTTTGCAGGAGATGAGATAGTTGATGGCTCTATTGTCAACGTTGACGACTCATCTCCTGAAGAGGGAACTTTGGCAAGTAAGGCAAATAAGCTTATTCCAAGGATTAATGACAATAGAATAGTTCCTCTTCCTAATATTTTTCCAGCAAATATTGGATTGTCACAGATTCCTTTGAGAGCTGGATCTTATTCCGATGAGATAGAGGCTTCTGATCCATTATCTTATCTTAAGTTTCCAAATCCAATAAAGATCTTCCCAAGTGTTGACCTAATCTTTGGAGCCAGCATAGAAGATCAAGTCTATGGAATGTTTCTTTCAGACTATGGTCCCAATTCTGAAGAGTTGAACCAGTTTGGAGAGATAGTAAAGATAAATACGAGCGGTACTTCGGAAGCTCTTCTGTCTGTTTCAGATGTGGCCAATGGTGTGGACAGGATAAGAGAGCAGGGCGAGAAGCAACTTGCTGCGCTAAATGAGCAAAAAACAGAACTTCAAGATCTTAAGGATAATCCTGAAGATTTAACCCCAGATCGGCTTCAGGAGATTAACGAAGAAATCCAAGCCATAGAGGAGAAAGAGCAGGCATATAATGATGCTCTTGTCGCTGCTGACGAAGCCGTCCAGAGCGGCACGGAGGCGGAGCAAGAGGACGCGGCGGCTGCTGCTGCCAGTGGCGCCGGAGAGGTGGTGCTCGGGGGCGTAGGCGAGGCTACAGAGGCTGCAAATACGGCTCTCGGGTTGCTGGAAGACGGGCTAGCTCTAATACAGACCCTGACTGACAAGCTCTCAAGTCTCGCTGGTCTTGCGGGGCAGATTGCAAGTGGTGCCACGCAGAGTGCGTCAGCTATGGGCCAGAGAGAAAGCGATTTTAATAGAGTTAATATTAAGAATATCTTTATAGACAAAGAGTCTTCTATTCCGACTTCTTTTATAGATATAACAGATGACAATACAAGTTCTAAACTGGTTCTTACGTTTAAGTTTGGTCAAACTTCTTCAATTAAATTTAATGTTCCAGAGATTATAAGAATAGACTCTAACAATAAGAAGTATGGCCCCGGCGAAGATTCTTCATTTTCTGACTTCTCAGTGAAATCTGGACAGGTATTCTATATTGTCGCTGGAGGCTCGACACGAGACACAAAGGTGGAGCTTGGTGGTAGAAGAATAAAGATTCTCAATATTGTTCCGGAGAGTATATACTTAAAGTTCAAAGTAAAGGCCCCAGAGCTATCAAAAACCTCCACTTATGGTGCAGATCCGTGTATTTCGCTGTCATTAACAAATTCTAATGATAATTATATGCAGATCGCTAGACAGTTGGGGAATGATGTCGCTATAGACTTGGAAGGCAAGGTTGACAACAGCATCGAGGGTGGTGCGAGAAACAAAAGGGGTTCCCCTGCTGATCTTAAGGAAAAACTTGAAGAAAGATATTTGAAATTTACATCTGTAACTTTAGATAAGGCAAATGTTCCAAAAGAAATGATTCAAAGCTTTTGCGATATGTCATTCCACCTAACTGCAGAGTTGACTCTTCAGCTTAGAAATTTTAAAGTTCTACTTGTTCCAATTAAGGTAATCTTCTGCATCATAGATGTTATATGTGCCTTGCTAAATCCGGTAGCTCTTGTTTTTGCAATAATCAGACTTTTCTTATGCTTATATGACTTGATTCTACTACTTCCTCAGCTCTCGGTCCCAGCAATGCTGTTGGCTTTGGTCTTGCATGTTATCGAGCTGCTTCTTTGTATTATAATAAAGGTGCTTAGCATCGTTAATGCTATAAACGAAGTATCTACTGCGATCCAGGGAGCTATAGAGCAGAAGAATTATGCTGCAATCATAACTCTGGAAGAAACGATCAACGAGCATTTGGCCAGTCTTGAAGCTGATTTGACAGTTTTGGATCCAATTCTCAACGTATTGGCTTTGTTCTTAGAGCTTTTGCAGATGACTTTTGCATTCCCGTGTCAGATTAAGACGGACGATGACGAAGAGTCCTGTATTGATCCCTCGCAGCTCGCTGGATTAATTATGAGCAAGGTTGTTCCTGCTGGGCAGATAGTTCCGGACGCACTGCTTCCTATGGCTCAGACATATACAATTCTTCCGATTGATGAAGTTGGTTCCTTCGGAAATACTCCTCCTACCTCAAATGACAATGGACTCTTTATAACAAATAACCTTGGACAACCGGCTGGCTCAGATATTCTCAAAGAAGTAACAGAGCAGTCGTCTTCTACTGAGGTTGTTTCGGACAATACTGGATTCGGAGGAAGACCTCTTCCTGGCATAAGAAATAGCCTTACTGGAGAGAGTATCTTAATTGAAGAGGGAGGCTATTTTGAGGGAGATTTAGATGATAATGGCCAACACGAGAATGTTGACTATAGAAATTTAAGATTTACTGGTGGCGATTTTGATGGTACATTTGGCCTTTCATTTACTAGGTCTACAAAAGAATTTGCTATATTTACTGGACCAGATCCTAGAATGGTCAGATTCCAATTTAATGAAAGAGGAAAGACTGATCCACTTGCATTTATTCCATTTTTAGCTCCATTCTTTAATAAGAAGAATATAGATGAGCTGCAGACGCTTGATTCTCCTCCCGGATTCTTAATCCCAGACGGAAAGAGTCTGGTTATATCAGATGATATAGCTTCTGTCGGATTTACATCACCAATTGACGGCGCTTCTGACATTGGCTTAACTGGGGGATTCTTTTTAAGCCAAGGAGCAGATGCCATTGGGGGCGCAAAGACTTATCAGCCGAAGCCTTTGACTGTCACTTTTGAGCTACAAGAGCCTGGGATAAATCCCGATACGTTGACCGCAGAATTTACTCCAATTGAAGTAACCAAAACATTTGGATCGATTCCCATGATTGCTTTGATAGATGATGAGTTTAATATCTATTTTGTCGAAGAGGCCGGCGGCGGGCAGGGCGGCATTGTCGTTGAGGAAAGAAACGGAATTCCCGTGATAACCTCTATTCATGCAAAGATGATGAACTTCCCAACTGCTCCAAAGAAAAAGTTTTCAAAAGAAAATAAAGAAACCTATAGATCATTCTCTGAATTGCTTCCAACGGGAACACAAGCTGGGGTCTTGGCGGGCTTAGAGACAACGTATGGCGTTCCGGCTGGACAAATAATAGTTTGGCAACAGGCCAATGAAAATGCAGATGTTGCAGGGACTCCTCATCCATTTGAATTTTACCCAGGAACAACTGATGCAGTTGGTGCCCACGACTATGTTGGTGGCACGCCGGGCGATATAGATGATATATCAAAAGCCGCTAATGTAATTAACGTTTTTGATTTCCCAAGGCTCTATATCGTAGACATGCGACAATTGTCAGATGATATTGCCGCAGCGTGTGGAGCCTCAGGGCCTACGGAACTTCTTCTTGATCTCCCAGGGTTTGTGGAGCCAGATAAAATAGAAGATAGCATCGATACGCTTACTGACTGTCTTGAGGCATTTTTGAATTATTTCAATAGCACAGCGGTAGACGCCAGTGGAGTTCCAGTTGGCATAATTCCAAGCATCAGACAGTCACTAGAGCTTGGCAATGTTCCAGCTCAAATTCCGGTTCAGGATGTTATAGCTCAATATAACACTCTGAAAGAGTGTTATGAGGGAGAAATAGATAATGTCTGCGGTTTCGTGATTAATCCTCTAAATACTTCTTTTAAAATTGAAAATGATGATGATGAAACTCCGCTGGCAGAATTTGTAGATCCAGAACAAGAAGGCCTTTCTGACCTGATCGGATTCGATATAGTTGATGAGCTAGAATTTGATGAAGAACTTGCTGGATTCCCAAAGATTACTGGAGCTATGGAGTATGCGTCTGGAATAGGAGACTCTGCTATAGTAGAAGTTGGAAGCAAGGCCATTGTAAGAATAATCCCAAGAGATTGTTACGACGATATTCTTTCTCCGGCTCTTGATCTTACCGAATCTATTAAAATAGACTTCTTAAAAGACGAAACAGGTGGAGCCGAATTGGTTGCCGCAACCTCCGAAGACCCCTCTGAAATCTTTGAAAAGATTGGTGGAGAATATACTTTCGCAGTGGTAGCTCCTGCCGCAGGAAAAGTCCAGATTAGAGCAACTATTTGTACAACGATTGTTCAGGCCGTTACTGATCGCGGAATAGTTGATCCAAGAGTAGATTCTAAGGCGGTAGAAGTGGATTGTGTAGACGATGCGGCAGCAACTGTAGTGGATGATACCGAAATATTTGCTCCCGGTGCGTTATCGAAGGTTGACAGAATCTTGACCATTCTCTTTGTTCCAGCAATTAATACTTCTGGGTATGGAGATGAAGATCGAGATAATAGCGCTAAGTCAGCTAAGCCTTCTCCGCAAACCTTCGGAACGAAGTTAGAGAATTAAAATGTCAGATGCCTTAAGAACAATTCAGGACCTAATCAATACCGCTACTTCTGATGGAAGAATAAGCGATGGAACATTCCTGGGGGAAGCCCTGAATAGTGCTATCGGAGCGTTAGAAGGAAGATATAATGTAAGCTCATTTCTTCAGGAGGCAAAAGGTGATGAGTATCTAAAGATGTTTTCTGAAATAAATGAAAACTTTGGAACTTTATTTGCCGAGCTAAATAGAATCAGATCATCTTTTCTTCCTTTTGAGCTAGCAAAAGAAGTTCCAGATCAAGCTGGAAACAATATTAGTTTCAACGAAATAGTTGATTCAGAATCAGTATTAGAGTCATATGAGAATGCTTTTTTTAGAATGTTAGGAATGCCTTCTTCTCTAAATATTCAGGATAATGCCAAACTAACCTATGTTACAACTGGTGGAATTAAAAATAAGACCGGATTAGATAAAGACCAATATACATTTAGCATTTTAGATGCAAGGCAGCTTGATCGAGCTAGTAGGCCGGTGGTTAACGGTGATGAGGTTTATAATCTCACAAAGGCTAGTGATCCTTACTTAAGTTTAATCAATTCAGGATTTGAGGATCTCGACATATTAAAAGAGATTATTCTCGATTTGAAAACTTTAAAAAATACAGATAATCCTTCAACAGTTGAGGCTAGTGGCTTGGCTCAAGTAATTGTTGCAAAAACAAGTCAAAGTTCTAAGGAAAAAGATGATTCTGGCCAAGATCATATTGATCTTCTTTCTGAGCTGGCATCAAACTTTGGCCCAGTAGCCGCCGTTATTGGTGGAAAGATTATTAATATAGATCTTATTATAAAGGAAATGTTGAGAGAAGTTCTCTTATCTCTAGAGCCATCAATCCCTATAACTGAAGATGTTCTATCTACTCTTTATAATAGTGAAATTCTAGGCCAGATAGATCTAAGCGTGAGACGACTAGATTTGGCAGATAATTTCTGGAAATATCATTATTTGCTGTTTCCACCAATACAGGACGAGAGAATTGAAAAATGTATCAATGAAAGTGGAAAGATAGTCGCAGAGCCATTTCTGCCGAAAGCCCTAAGAACTATTAATACAGATGAAATGAAGTCAACACTATTGGAGGCTGTTATAAGGATTAGGTTAGATGTAATTTCCGGCACAACCGCCACCTATCCTAGCGATTTATCTCAAGCTCCAATTTCTATTGGCTCTTTATCTAAGAACATCACCTATGAGGGTATAAAAAATCAACTTGGACTTCTTGAGGCTCTACTAATTGCCAGATTGTTTACAGCATTGTACGGAATGGCGCTAGATATTAAGAGCAAAGTAAAGTCTATGCATATTGTACAGTCAAAAGTCGGTATGACACCGAGCCCCCAGGAAGAGACAGAAACAATAGCGGCAACCCAAATAGAGGTAGAGGTCGAAAGTGATGATAGGGCTCAATTTAGACTGATTAAGACTGTAGAGGACTCCATATTCTTGCTATTGGGCGAGAATACTTCTCCTGAGGTTCTAGATTTGCAAGAAGGGACATCGAGATCTTCTGCGATAAGAGACGCACATCTTATGAGCGCAGTTTTGGCGGCTGTAGATATTCCGAGAAGATGGGCTTCATCAAAAATAGCAGATATAGATACCCGTAACGCTAGGGCTGCAGACAAAGGTGATGCATCAAGGGCGGCAGTGGCCAGTAAGCTTGGGATTACAAAAGGAGTTGGAGCTATAGATGTTTTGGCCTTTATTATTGCGTTCTTTTCTGTGCCGGAAGATACTTTGTTATCTTTGTTAAATAACCAACAATTTGACTACATGAAGGCAGATTTCCCCGATGGATTCTTTGATGGGTTTGAATTAGAGCTGAATATCTCTGATGCCGTACAAAAGGTTGCAGATGCTGCCTTCGATGCATACGAACTTGTTAGGCTTGTTATTTCCAGTGAAGATTCAGGGTTATTTATCTATAGCGACTAATGTTTCCTTGTTGTGAGACCCCTCTCCGTTTAAATATTTCTATTATTTTTATAACAAAATAGGGAGCTTAAGGAAGTAATATGTCTTTTGATTTAAGGTTAGAAAATGGAGATTTGAAAATAAACGCAGATGGTACTCTATCTACGGTTACTGGAAATTCAAAATTAAGACAAGATATTCTAAAGATATTACTCACTGACCTTGGAGACAATAAGTTTCATCCAAAATATGGAAGTCATGTTGGAAAGCTCCAAATCGGAACTCACGCCGACGAAAAGATTGCATCTTTAGATATAGAGTCATCTGCACGAGCCGCGCTCAGAAATCTTATGTCTCTTCAGAGATCTCAATCTAGAAGGCAGGCTTTAACTCCTGGGGAAATTATTATAGATATTTTAAATCTAGAAGTTACTAGGGATAAAGTTGACCCTAGATTGTATAATATATTTGTTTCCGTATTAACTCAGTCACTGGATAGGGTAGAAAGCTCTGTGACGGTAAGGATAGCTTAGGGGAAAGAATGGCTACATTTAGATCATTTAGTGAAATAGTATCTACAATGCTTCAGAGGCTGGGATTTTCCCAACCGAACTTAGATACTAAACCGGGATCTGTCCCCAGAGACCTCTTCGTGGATCTCCCGGCTGACGAACTTGCAAGACTATATTCTGTTTTAAATTTAGTCTCAGATAAACAGTCCCTTGGTAATGCTGTAGGAAAAGACTTGGAGCGATTGGCCGCCAACTTTGGTGTAACTAAAAATACTGGTTCAGCAGCTAGTGGAATTCTCATTTACGCAACAAACAGTCTTGCTTCTGATATTCCAATTCCAAATGGAAGCATCGGCACCTCAAGAAGCGGAATTGGGTTCCGAACTGTTGGTAACTATGTAATGTCTTCGGCGGATAAGAATCGTTTAGCCGCCAACGCAACTAGGTTGAGAAAGTCTCTGAATATTGCAGGGCTCAATAGTACCTATGCTATAGAGGTTCCCATTCGAGCAGTAAGAGTTGGTTCGGCGGGAAATGTTGGCTCACTACAGATAGTTAACTCAGACCTACAGGGTGTTGCTTCAGTTGTAAACCTGACCTCTACTACTGGTGGAACCAATCAAGAAAGTGATGATTCTTTCCGCGCTCGGATTTTGGCTATATTTAGTGGGGCAAACATCGGAACTTCAGCTGGATATAGAAATTCAGTATTAGGTGTAACTGGAGTCCTCGACGCACTGGTGGTTGAGCCGGGAAACTCTTTAATGCTTAGAGATGGAACGGAGACAATAGAGCTTGATGACGGAACTAGTAGAATTTTAAACTCAGGAACCGGAGGAAAGGTTGACCTTTATATTTTAGGAAGGAAGGTTGAAGCAGTCTCTGAATCATATATCTTTACAGACCTATCTGGCTCTGGGGATATAGCTGATGAAAGAAATGACTTTATACTAGGCCAGTCAAATCAGGACCTAACAAGAACTTCCGAAGAGAGGCGAGTTCAGGCTTTTAAGCTTGGCATTTTGCCGGCGCAGCCTGCAGATTCCATGATTGCTGTTGTAGGTAGCTCCTCTGGAACTTTAACAGAATCATTTTTAGATGAAAATGGAGTTAAGCAGGGAAGTTTTGAGCTTCAAAAGGACTTAAACCCAGAGACGGGTGGCAGCCCATTCGGTTTTGATAAGATTCATTTTATATCAAGTAAAAAAGAAGTTGAGGCAGAAGCTCTCGCTAAAGGCGATCTTTACGGACTAGACTCGCTAGAGTTTTCGGACATCAGCAGTCTTGACGGTGTCTATGTAGATCTAAATGAGCTATCTGAAAATTCCGAAGTAAGCATCGCTGGTTCAGAATTCCTTCAGCTACGTCAAACTCCAGTGGTTAGGGTCTCTAGAGTTCAAAATAAGACTACCGGAGAGGTGTATTCTGTGGTTAATCAGAATTTAGATTCAGATAACCTAAACAGAACCGGTGTAGTTAAGATTTCAGGAAGATCGCTTCCAAGATCTTCGGACACTCTAAGTGTAAACTATACTTGGAGGAAATTCTTTGACAAACATATTGATTTTTCTGGAGGGAATTCTTTTCAGTTTAAGATTCCATCTGTAGTTGATGTGGTTGATTGGTCCCAGAGCGGTGGGATCTCTGAAGAGAAAACTGTTATCGAAAAAACAGACGATGGTCTAAATTTTCAGGTGACTTTAGATTATAACGCAAGTAAAGTTATTTCGGTTTTTGTAAAAACTATAGCTACAGCTACAGTTGCAATTGTTGATCAAACAGGGGCCATTGGAGTCGTTCTTTCCGGATCAGATGAGTCCGTTAGCTCTAGTGAGAGTATTATCTCGATAAAGCGAGATGCAGATTTATTAGAGGTTTATAAAACCGAAGAAGATGACGGTTCTTTTTCTTCTAGAGTTATTTACTTCCCATCAGATTCTGCAGCAGTTATAGGTGATGCTGTTACTGTTCATTACAACAAAGGGGAAGGCTTTGATATTAAAGATTCTGACGGATCTATTTTCAATAACATAGTAGTGCTTCCATCCGAAGGTGTGCTGCGTGAAAATGATATTTTTGACTCTATCGAGGAGATCTTTTTTGCACAAGAAGATATTTATGTCAAATATGTTATAGATACAAATGTTGTTTATCCAAAGATAAGCTTGTCTAATTTGCCAATAACCAGCATTGACCTGTCGAATAAACTTATTTCGCTAAATGGGGATGGATCTAGCAGCTCAAATCAGCCAGTTTTTTATGATTACAGCGTTAGCTCTAGCCCTATTCCGATATATAGATTTGGGCCGACACCAGTAGCGGTTGAGGTATCAGGAGTTACTGGCGCTGGCAAGATAAAGGTAGCAGGAACAACTCTTAATAGGTATAGCCTGGATATCACAGCTGGAGTCTCAATTAGTGGTCAAATTTTTGATTTACAAAATGAAATCAAAACTGCTTTGGGACTTTCGTCTCTGCCTTCCAATATTGGAATAGCAAAGGTGGATGCAGTCACCCTCTTGAGTAGCAATGGAGATGAGGAATCTGCATTTGACATTCTTGGTATAAGATTAAATGATTCTTCTTTTTCTGTCGGAACTGCATCAACAGACTCTTCGTTAGACAATTATACTTTCGTAATTCCGTCTACTCCCAATAACTCGTCTATTGTACTTTTTGCTGGAGATCTGGTTCGGATAGAGTTTTTGCTTTACAATACAGATGGAGCTGAAGAAATATTCTTTTCTGGCTCTTCTAAGAAATCTACAAAAAATAGATTTGGACTCATTGAAAGAGTTTCCGTATCTTCCGGGTTCAGGTCCAGCACTGGAAATCTAATTGGCTCAATTAAACTAGACGCCGATAGCCAGCCAAACTCTGGCGACACCTATAGCGTTGATTATAACTTTTTGGCCCCGAAAGAAGGCGAAAGATTGAGTATATCGTATAATGTGAATAAGCTTATTATCGATTCTACTCTAGAGGTAGAAAGAGTTAGGCCTGTAACTGCAGATGTTCTTGTAAAAGAGGCAGAAGATATTCTTGTAGATGTTCAAGGTACATTGCTTATAAATGATAATTCTTTGACGAATACTGATAAAATTGTTGAAAATGTTATAAATTCTGTATCAAATGCTCTTAATACCTCTGTATTAGGCGGCACTGTTGATTATTCTGATATTATTGCTACTGCCGCTGCAGTAGATGGAGTTGACTCTGTTAATATTTCTATCTTTAATGAGACAGAAAAAACGGGAAGAACTCCGTTCATTAAGGCTCTCGATAATCAGTTTATCTCTCCCGGCGAAATTTTGTTTGAGGCTGTTTCGAGGAATAAATTTAGAATCAACTAGGTAAGAGTATGCTTCGACCAACATTATTTTCAATACCATCTAGCACAGAATTAAAAGTAACATTTAATAAGGATTTATCCGAGACTCTAGGTATTGATAACTTTAGCGTAACCTCTGTAAGTGGAAATGTTAGTGATTTAGAGATTACCAGGGTAACCGTATCTAAAAATCAAGTTATAATAACGACAAAGCCTCAGGTATCTGGAAATTACTATATACTAAAGCTGGGTGATAGCTCTGAGACAAAATTTACCTCATTTGATGGTGTTGCATTAATTAATGACGACGTTAGTCGAGAGCTATATTTTCTTGGACTGAAAAATTTCAACCCTGTTAGGGACAGGCTTGTTCAGAACATGCCATCTCTTTATAAGTTGGAGAATTCCAACTTAACAAGCTTGATTGATAATCAGGCCGAAGAGCTTTATAAGGCACAGAAGCATATCGGTGAGCTTTTAAGTGATAACTATATATCAGAGTCAGTTATTGACGAGAGACGAGTTAGAAGCTCTGGAGCTACGGACCGACTTTCCAATGAAAATGCATTTGTGATAGACAGGGTCTCTCCAAGAGTAACTGGTGGTTTATCAATCTTTAGAGAGATTGATTATAACTCAACTTCCCAGATCCCTAGGCATTCTGAGTTTCCAAAATACCCCATCTCTATACAGGAGACCGCTGTTGAGTCAAAGGAGATTACCATAGGAACAGAGGGAGCCTCATTTGACGGCTTTTTGATAAATCTTCCAAATAAAAATGTTATCAAGGTTAATAAGGTAATTCTCATTAAAGCTGGTGAGCTTGAAGACTGTGACGGAAGTCTCGGAACAGAATATGGTCTTTCTGTCTATAAGTATTCTATCTTAAATAATCGATATGACCCAGAACTTGCCTTTGGAGATATAGGACTTGATTCTAATCAGGTTTTGCTATCAGAATTTGGAAACATAGATAAGCCAAGAGTCGGTGATAAAATAGTTATATCCTATTTGTATCGAGACTTTGGTATCAGGCTAAATGAGGGTTCTCTAGAGATATTTAATTTAGAAAAGATTCAACAAGAATTTCTTCCATCTAATATTAGCCGATTCTTCTTAAATAATGCTCCCATTGTAGACTCTAATAATGAACTTCCAGAAAGAGGTGGCGTAACCTTCGTTTACGGACAGGCGTCTCCTGGCATTCCTACAGAGTTTAGACGAGAATTAGTTTTTAATGCGTCTAAACTCCCGTCAAAACTGGGTGAATATGCTATAAATTATAGCACGGGCGAAGTCATTGTTGTTGGATCAGAAAATATAGGAGCTGGAACTGGAAGTCGCGCAATAGTTGCCTCTTATCTTTATAGAAATTCTTTTACGGAGAATCTAGACTACTATATAGACAATAATGAAGTTGTTGCTTCAAAAACCAGATCTCTAGAAGAGTCCAAGGTTACTGTGGAGTTTACTTACGAAAAAGTTTTCTCAGAGGGTATTGATTACGAAGCTCCTTGCCATACGGAAATCCTAAACGAGCCCGTTGAGAATAATTTTCTCACTTCATTCTCGATAAGTCCAAAGAACACACCGGTCACAAATGTTTTTAGAATTTTCAACCAAACGACTGGAGAGGTTTATTCTCCGCTTTATCACACTGATGATGAGGTTTTCTTCTCTGGACGAAGATCTCCTGAATTTAAATCATCAGGAATAGAGGGGGCAAACTTCGATATAGTTGAGCTGGAAGACCTATCGGCAGTCGGAGAGTTTGTCTGTCCCGCATTTAACATTGAGATTAGAACAGCTTTGTCTAATTCTAATATTGGATTTACACCCGGCATACCTTCTGAGCTGATTAATCTAAATTCTCAAGATTATTTCATTAGAAGCACTGGGTTAAGCGGAACTGATCCACTTGAAGATATACAAATTAACTTCTTTGGAAATCCAGATGCAAATGGACTTATTAACTCCTTCGGGATCTCTATAACGGCGCAGGCCCCTAGCTTGGGAGAATCTGTTACGCTTGGTCCTATGGGATATGTTTTCAATCTAGATAATATACAGATTGTTAGTAAGTCTGAAGATTCTATTGGATCATTTTCTAATAGTTCTGTTTCATTCTCTGATGAATCGATTTTTGCAAATGAAAAGTACTTTAAGCCTTCTTTGGTAGCTCCATCTCTCAAATTTGCCACAAAGGGGTCTTTAAAGAGCACCTTTATAACGGAAGATGTCGATACAACTGTCGAGAATATTTCCCGATTAAGAAAGCGGGGCGATTACTGCATTGACTATGATAATGGAAAGGTATACTTAGCTGTAGCTAAAGATCAGGCATATGAGGCTGGAGTTGTAGGCTATAAGTATAACTCATCTTTAACAAATAATGCAAATATCATAGCTGTTCCGCAAGCATCTAAGCAGCTTCTTCCATCTGATACAGTATTTGATTCTGCTATAAATTATGAGACTATAATTCACACTAATAGCTCAATAAGAATAGATGATTTGGAGGCCAGCCTCTTAAGAAATACTGGGGCATCTGCAATCAACTTACTTGGCGCATCTAAAGAGATGAACGTGGTTCTTTCTGACTTTACAGTTGTTGTTGAGCATAAAATTTCATCAATCAAGACAATTCTAGATGAAAAGTTTTTAGAAGGGACCGGCTTGGAGACGAAAGATCCTGCAAGCAGGATTCCTGAGGTAACTTCCGAGGAGGCTAATGCAAAGCTTTCAGATGGTGGTAGAAATATCTACGATTCTTCTTATGTTTCATTCGAAGAAAATGTAATTGATTTGAAAAAACTATTCCAGACTAGAGCAGTTCTGAAAGATGGCGTTTTTACCTTTGTTATCTCAGATTCTAATTTTGAGTCAGTTTTTGAAATCAAAAATGTTACTACAGATCTGGTTATCACCAGCGGCCAAGTCACAACTACTCCATCTGGAGCCGTGATTGTTGTTCCAAACGATTCATCTATAGCTGCTCTCGACTTAGTTTCTATTAAATATATAACTAGGGGAATTCCTACGGTAGGAACAAAGCTTGCTATAGATTATAGATACGGAAGAATTTACTTCGATTACACATACTCTTATGATGATGTTTTCCTCTCTTATGAGTATGGAGACAATCAAATCGATTGGGCTATTGGAAGCGCTATAAGCGAAGGGGAGGAGTATTTCGTCTCTTACAAATATGGAGCACTAAGAGAGGCTCTCAGAAGAAACTTTGGAATTTTAACCAAGATTCCATTCTTCCAGAAGTTTGGTCTAAATATAGATCGCGAGCTATACAGAAGTGCTCTCCAGGGCGCCATGCAGGCGTTCACTAACGGTCCAATTAAATCATCATTTAATACTTTAATTGAGTCCTTTACGGATATAGAGCCGGAAATAACTGAGTCGGCATTTGGAAGCTGGATCTTGGGAAGAGATTACTTGCAGCCCGAAGAGGTGGAGATATCTGGTCCAATTAACTTCTTAAGCTCAAAGTTTAAAGAAGGATTGGATGTTAAGGGTGACACTACCGTAACTACTCCTGCAATTTCAAATATAAGCCTTGAGGAGGGCACCATCTCCTCTTGGGTCACTCCACATTGGGCTGGCATAGATAATGATGCAGATATTACAATAGAAATAGATGATATTGGAACCCAAGTATATAAATATACATTGGGAACTGATGTATTTGATTATGAAAATAATTTTGACTTGATCCCAAATGGTGGCTCAATTGGAGGGGTTGATTGTTCTATTCCTAGCATCACTCTTCATAACGGAGTTATTGCGCTAATTGAAGTTGAAAATGATGAAGATGAGGAGCTTCTTGTGACGGGAGCAAAAGCTTTAGTTAAGGAGGAAGATGCTTTAACCAGAGCCACGAATATGGACTTGAATATATCTATTAAAATAGATAACTTTAGCATTCCAAGAACACTTAGGGGAGGCTTAATGTCTCCGCCAGCTTTGGTCAACGGAGTTGTTGGACTATATGAGTCTCTCGTTAATATTCCGGGATACCTCATTGGATCCACACCTTCCAATGAAACAATAGGATATACTAGTCCTGGGTTTATATCTATTGGCGATAACAACAAGCTTTTATTTTTGCAACTTGCGATGAGAGTTGTTACTGACGCCTCAAGCGGAAGTCCTCTTGTCATTAATATTGCTTCCAATAAGCTTTCCACTAATGATTTCCCAAAATATGACAGACTGCACCCAACTCCCAGTTGTAAATGCACTATAACAGATACTGTCTCTACTCTTTCTAAGTTTAGAGACAAAGATACTCAGACAATTAAGGCTGAGTTCAGTGGCCCAATAAGCATTGCTCATATTCGAGATTTTAATGTCGTTTACACTGATAACCCTTCCGCCTTTAAAGTAGCTGACTCTATTGGGTCCATATATCAGGTTTATGGATTTCTTGATATAAGCGGAACTGATGTTTATGACTCAATTCCAGATATTATAACTGGATTCTTACTAAATAAGATTCCTCAAAATCATGAAGAGATTACGGCCAAGGGTTCTGAGTTCTTTAACGACTATAATCCGGTTGGAGACTTAACTCTGAGCTATCAGGTCGTATCAATACTGACTGAAGAAAATACTGATTCGGCAAGAGTCCTCGGATATAAGGAACAGGGATTTGTTGTAGATTGGAGCACAGAATATCTAGATATTGATATAGTTAGAGATCCCGCTAGAAACGTTGTAAAAATAGATCTGGAGTCAGAAACTTTCAGTGGGAAAAAGACTATAAACCTATTTTATACTGACTTGATTAATACGGCAGATGAGGATTATATCCTTTCAAGATTTGACATGTTTAATCCGGGCATCCCTTCAGCGATAAGCCCTGATAGTATTAAAGATAAAATTGCAATAGGAACATTGGATAAGGCTTGTTATTCTGTTATAAATATTAATGATTTAGATTACAAAATCTACAACAGATTTGATTTGAATGATATATACATCGGAAAATTTGGAAGAAACCCCAGGGATATTCCATTCACAGTGAGCAGATATGATTCCCCAGACACCTCTGTTGGAATTCCTTTTAATTATGAATCATCAGAGGGAATTTTCATAGGCTTTGATGATCTATGCCAGTCTACAGTATCTGATGACTCAGGTCAGTGGATCTTTAGAACTCGTGCCGCTGAAACTGTAAATCTACCAACGTCGGTCATTATTGATGGCTCCGACTATACCTTCGGAAGAGAAGATATTCTGCTTGAGCACACATTTACCGGAAGAATATTAACAGATGGCGAGTTCTCATCAGTAATGAGAGCTTATCGGCAAGAGGACGATGACTCGTGTGCTGAAGGTTTAATTTGCTCTGCAAATTATCGATATTGTGGAGATGGATTGCTCGAAGAGAGTGGCTGGAAGAAAATAAACGAAACCAGCTCTAATGTTATAAATCTTTTGCTAGGTGGATCAGAGAATGATGTTGCCTTTTGGTCAAAGTCTGGAGCGTTTAACACCTCGGCAGATGGAGGTGTTTATCGTATCGGACCGTCAACTTCTGATTCCGTTCCGGGCAGTGGAGATCTGGGACCTACAAATAGAAACACCTTATTTGGAAGAATCCCATGCTCTGACGGAGATTGGTCAGCTACAGTTAACTTCCGAGTTTTAGAAACAGATCCCAGAATAGAAGGTTCTCTTTTGGGCAGATTTATAGGATCTGTCTCTGGAAACTTAACTGGCATTTCTCCGCTTCATATCTTTGATAGTAAAATCAATATTAAATTATTATTAGGTATTTCTGACGCTTCTCAGCCTGTCCTTCTGGTCTTGGATGGACATTCGGGAGACATTCTAGATATATCATTCTTAAACTGGCGTGACGGAGAGTATAAGGAACTAATTATAAAAAATGAAAATGACATAATCTCTATAGAGACTGAGTCTGAAGTTTTAAGCATAATATCGGCAAGCGACTTTGAAGACGCATCAGTAAACCCCTGTGATTTACTCAGTGAGCCTTTTATTGCGGTCCACTTGCTTGATGGCTCTGTAGTTCACTCTCCCTCTTTTCATCAGGCCTTTTCTGGCAATATTGTTGATATATCTCTAATCGAGTATGAAGGACGAAGAGAAGAGGGCCTTGGCCTCCTTGAAAGTGATGATGTCTTCATATCTACTGATTCAAAAATAGAGTTCTCTTTTAACACAACACAAACCGAGGCCGATGGGTATTCAGACGGATATTCTGATGGCTATGACGGCTATGATGGATACGCTTCTAGCGTAATTTACGATGTTGATGAAATTACCTTCACGTCAGATAAGCTAAGATATTTGTTTGATACTGGCGAGAGTGAATCTTTAAACAGAATCTCTATTTTTAAGGATGGAAAAGGATTCTTGAATTTCCGTATTTTTGACAACTCTGCTGACAAGATCAATGAAGTAAGGATGTATAACATCGCTACAAACATTAAATATTTTAAAGCAAATGAGCTTCATCATATCGCAGCAAGTTGGAGGCTTAATACCATCTATGAAAAAGATGAAATGCACCTGTTTGTTGATGGATTGGAAGCTCCAAGCCTATATCGCTTCGGCGGTGCAGTCAGGGCTAGGGTTAACGATAAGTTCTCAGATGTTAGTAAAGAAATCTTACAGGGCTTTGTAGAGGATAAGATCACGTACTATGATGATCATATAGATGGGACCATATTGGCTAATTCCTCGACTTTCTTCTCAAGTAGTCTTGGTTTGGGCCCCCATTTGCTCGGTAGATCTTTAATATTCAAGTCTTCTGCTATAGCAGAAGCATATGTCGGAGGAGAATTCTTAATTGGAGAGATGGTTGGCTCTGGAGCAACTATCCTTAATTCACAAACTTTGGATCCAGTTATATTTAATACTTCAGCCTCTGATATAACCTTCTCTTTGGCACCTACAGCTGGAATAGAAGAGTCTATTGTTACTGATATTAATAACGGAACTTACGCTATCTTTAAAACAGATTGCGAGAATATCACAACAGAGCTTGGCGGAGTAGAATATAGCATAAAAAGTGGTTCAATCGTTATAGAGAATAAAGGAGTGGCAATCAACCCGAGCTTTAGAGCAAATATGACCTCAAGACTTATTGAATTTGTCGGAAAGGATAGTTATTGTAATAATGTTGCCACCATAGACTTCTCAGATTTAGATGTTCATATAAAAACATTCGGATTACTTTTCAAGAAAATTAAGGTTGATATAAGTCTGCCTGCCTCATCCTACTCCTCCCGCAGACCTCCTAGTGCTGGCAGTCTGCTATCTTCACATACTGTTGAGCCGGTCTCTCTTTCTGATGTGTCAATTCAGAAGATTATTAAAACGAAATATATTCCAGAATTCAGCGCAATTCAACCTTCTGGTAATTTCTTCTACGGATCTTTTGAAACTTCTTTGCAGGATCCAGTTGGAACTTATAAGTTAACTTCTGAGCCAGGACGATTGCCAAAATCGAACCAGGGTAGGCAGCTATCTATATTCGTAGACTCAGATAATATAAGATTCTGCGAAGAAGCAGAAGATGGATACGCAGGATCTACAGATAGTAAGATAACTATTTTTGGAGAAACAATTGATGGTTCTGACTTTGAAGAATTCTTTATCACTGGGAATGGCACTTTTGAGGGAAGCAAATTCTTCACCTCTGTAAGGTTAATCCGAGGAGAATTAATTATTGCAGATCCTTCATACGAATCATGTGTTTTAGAGGTTTTAGAGAAAGACTCAGTGACTGTATCAAATAACCAGGGAGAGTATGCGAAGGTAACTACCTACGTGAATGGATCTCTTGTATTGAGAACAGGCGAAACGCGTGATCCCTTCGAAATACCACCCGGAAGTTATAGGGTAGAGTTTCCTGCATTCTTAAATATAAGACTTCCACAGGTTGGACATAAGATCTTCTTAGGATCTGATTTGAATGGCAAGAATCAATTTAATGGAATCATTGATGAATATAAGATTGTAACAGAAATGTCTAGTGATACTAGACCCACAGAGAATGTAACCTCGGGAACGAGAAGTGTTACTAGGGAGTATTTGAATCCAAATCCAAATTGCTCAGACAACCAAACAACTATGCTTGTTCATTTTGATGATCCAATTAAATTGCAGTCAAGAAGGCTTAGACAGAAAGTGTTTTTGAATACCGATAATAATTATAAATTCAAACTAGATCTTGCCGATAGAGAAGCTTTGCTAACCTCAATAAATGATCAGGAGTCATTTGAGTCAAAGATGATGAGAATGGGCTTCTCAAAAGATCAAGCAACTAGGACGTTCTTTGAGTGCCATAAGGCTCAAGGAGGCCCCGTATTTAATGAGGCAAAACTAATGAGGTCAGATGATATGCTTGTAAGCTTTGGTAGTGTCAACGAATCTTTTGGCCAGTCTGCAAGATTTTTTGACACGAAGCCTATGGTGATTCAAAACAACCTATCTTACTTCAGAAAAGATAAGGGTAGTATTGAATTTTGGGTATCACCATTGCTTATGACGGCAAATGATTCAGCGGAAAGGATTTACATAAGTATAGCATCGATCAACAGAAAGAGAGTACGCTCATTTACTCCGACAAGGCTTCGTCTGCCTACTTCTGCTGGAAAAATAATTAGCATCAAATTACTTGAAAATACAAAAGAATTTTCTTCCTTCTACCCTCAGTCAGAAGTTGATGAAATTTTGTTTGATGAAATCTATAGAAGTGAAATAACAGGAAGGCTAACCGGAGGAACTGGCGTTAAAAAGGACTTCTCACTTGGATCAGAGTTAAGCCCTGACGGAAGATTTGTAACTCTGAAAGATGCACTGCCAGGATCAGAAACAGAGGTTATCGTAACATATATTCCTGTAGATTCGCAGGGAGATTTTATCTCTATCTATAAGGATTCTGGCGAAGATGGGCCTGAGATTGTCTTCTCAATAAGAACTGCGACAGAAGAGCATCGAGTATCTGGGTCTATAGATTGGCGTAGAAATTCCTGGCATAGAATCCGCTGCGATTATAAGACAGGAACCTCTAGTGATATGATGAGGATTTTTATTGACGGGAAAGACCAAGCTGGATTCGTTTATGGGAAAAACGGATTAGAATATGGCTCTTCCGGAGGCTCAGGAGGCGGTGGTGGAGGCCCCGGTGGAGGTCCCAGTAGCCCAGATCCTATTGAAAACAAAAGAATACGATTGGTAGATGATTTTAGACTAATATTGATAGGCGGAGAATCAAATACTAGAGATGGCGCATTGGCAAGAATGGATAATATTAGGTTTAGTAGAGAAATAAGAGAAGAGGTCAATGATCCGAGTGGAAACAAGGTTGACTTAAATTATTCTTCAAACTTAGAAACAATCTTTCCTGTTGTAGAGGATAGCACAACAACTCTACTACTTGATTTCAATCAAGAAGACGTTGAGGAGAGGTACGCAGCAATAATTGATCCTGAAAATGGAATATTTAATTTTGACATTGACGTAATTGATGATTTTGGTAAAATCAGTGAAGATGAAGTAGAAGACCTTATAACTGAGCTGGTAAACACCCTAAAGCCTTCACATACGAATGCCTTGGTTAAATTTCCAAGAGAATCATGTTAATAAGCTCTATTAATAATGGGGAATCTATCGAAGCACGCTTTCTAGGAGAATTTGATGTCAAGAGCTAATAGAACGGTTCTGCCAAGAGTTAATTTTTTTGACGGACAAAGGGTTACTGAATCTGATTTAGACTCAGAACAGATCCACAATAGAGGTTTAATCTCAAATTCAACATTAGACTTCCATGGAAACGGAATTGTTAGGGATAGGCTTTTTGAGAGCAAAATCCTATTTGATACAGCAGACCCAGGTGGTCTTGGGATTAACTTATCAGAATTGGTTATAGATTCTGGAAGATATGATGGAAGATCTATTTCTTTAGATCTACAGCCAACAGACTCTGAATTTGGTAACAGACTTGAGATAGAGGCTTTGGGCCTGACTGTTGGTGGAAGAATCAAGGCAAAAGTTCTAATTGTAGGAAGGACGTTTTCGGCTGTTAACAGCTCTGGTGAGTTAATAGCAGAAGTTGTAGAATTCGAAAAGAACACGACAAAGCTTACTGAGTTTTATTATAAAAAAGTATTGTGTGTATTTTTTAATAATTTCTCCGGAGGAATCGGAGCAACTCATTATGAAGCAAGCAAAGAAAGCATCAATACTCTCGGAACAGGTGGACATATAATCTTCCGAGAGTCTGAGCCTCTAAAGGCTTTTGCAAGAACAAAGTCAGCTTTCGAAGTAGAGTCTCCGAATATTGCATTGGGTAGCTTTATTACTTCAAATCCCAGCTTAACCTTAGAGGCTGAAATCACAGCTGGAATAGGACCTTCAAACAACTTTAATGATCTTTATTATGAATTAGATCCTTCCGAGGTTTTGACTTTTGAGAAAAACTCAAGTCAGATTGTATCGTATGGGCAGAAGTTTTTATCTAAATCTGATAATATTCAGAAAATTGACTTACTATTTCACGTAGTTACTGATCTTTCGGCGGCGCTCGGAGAAGAGCATGATTTTTCGGGTGATATTGTAGTTTCTCTACATGAACTTCAGACTGATACTGATTGTATTTCGGATCCCAATCCATCCAATTGGCTAGAGTTTGACCCAAATCCAGCCCCAGTTGTTGAGGTATCGTATTCTCAAGACGACTTGTTAAACCTTGGGGTTAAACTTTCTGGAACTCCACAGATTGTCAGCATTGATTTGTCAACAACTCTTGTCGCTGACCCCAATCTGGCGCCTTTAATCGAAATTGATAAATATTACGCAGTTTTAATTAGCAGACGTGGAAATAATACTCAGGGAACAATTGCTTTATCAAAAGGCTTCTATAAGCCTTCTCAGAAAAGAAGAAATGGGCAAACTCTTAATCCAGAAGAAAATTTTGGAAGACAAACTCAGCAGTTTATCGAATTCGATGCGAATAATCTCATTTTTGTAAATGATTCTAGCGCTTCTCTGTGGTTCATCGTTCACTCTGATACTGTAGAGATAACAGATGGCCTCGCCTATTCTTCTGACGGCTTTCCAATTTCTCTAGCGAAGACTGTAGATTATGTTGGAGCAACAAAGATACCGTTCTTCTTGAGAGACATACCACTGAAGACCGTTGCTGAAGGTACTTTTAATTATCTTTCTTTAGACCGAAAGGACAACTTTGTCGATCCAAATGTTCATCCTAGAACTGGAAATTTTGTTCATTCAAAAATTGAAGACGCACCAACTGCGACGATGATGAATTCTGATCTGCTAGGATCTTTGGCAGAAGTAGATCCAGATAATCCTCCAATTCTTCTGGCTAGAATTACAGATAACAACGTCAGAGACGCCCAGACTATAGAGGGAACCTTTGACAAAGCTGGCCTCTTAGAGCCTGATGGGGTAGTTTTTATAGCCCCAAGCACAGAGCTTTTGACGGCTAATTTGATTAATAGAGTTTTTACGCCAGATATAGACTGTCAGTGTAATGCTAGATATAGAATTATAGCCGCAAGTTGTTCTAAGGTATATTCTGGAGACTTCGATGACGATGGAGAAATCACAAATTCTGACCTATTAAGCCTTGTCAACATTGTGGGAAACACTCTAATCACAGAGACTACTCAGAGAAAGATTCAAGGTGGAGAGCTTGATGTTCTAGACTTTATTAAGGCAGATCTCAATGAGGATGGCACAATCGATGGATCAGATATCGAAATCATCGAAGATGCAATCGACGGATATGTAAACTTTACAGCTGATGTATCTTTTAATGTTCTAACTTTGAAGCTAGAAAACATTCTAGAAGAGGATGACTTTCCAACTTTATTTGATTCTGCGAATTCAGCAACCAAATCTGGTCTTGGGGTTACCGTTAGCTCTTCTGATGATATAAGTTTTGAAACAGATACAGAAGAGGAAGCTCTAGCCATACGAGTTGGAGATACTATAAGTATTTCTTCTGGATTTCCTGACAGCAAGACGTATACGATCGCTGGGAAGACAGTTGGTAGTACCGGAACTGACGTTTCAGTTTCTGTAGTGGAATCTGATGGCAGCGATGTTGTATTCGCTGGATCTACTGGATTTGACGTAGAAATCGTCAGCGGAACTAGAGTAAACTTGTTTGCAGACAATCTCAATCTACTAAGCATACCCTATGTTTCTCAAAATTGGGAAATAAACTATATTGGTAGTCCTTATGAGTCAGCGTTTGTTGACGTATGTGATCTCAGAAGATTTGTCGAAACAAGTTTTATTGAGAAAGAGGAAATAACTTGTATGTGTGCTTCAGACGTGTGTCAGCAAACTCCAGCATGTACTCCTCAGTACAAGACTCAGAAGGTAATCCCAGATGACCTATTTATTCCTAATGGAGAAATTTATAAAGAGCCTGGAGTTCCATATCATGGAGATATAGAATTTGCCAATGTATTGATTCCGTTGCCGCCGGGAACTATTGACGATTGCCAGATCGATCTATATAATAACTTTATAAAGTCTAAGGACGGGACTTGCAAGACAGCCTCTGGTTACCCTGCTATGATTTACTCCGACGGTACTTACGTTGGTTGCGAAGATTCTGGCGGAAATACAGATTTGACAAAGAATCGGGTTAAGATCTCTCAGTGTATCGCTAGTCTTTACGTTGATGCCTTGGTAGATGGATATGCTGTAGATGGATATGCTGATGAAACCGAAACCAATGAGGCCGAGGAGCTAATCTCAGAGTCTTTTATTGACTACACGTATCCTAACGCCAATGGTTTTTCAGAATGGCCCAAACAGGATCCTTCGGGCGGTACTTATTTCACAATAAGTACACCAGCGGCTCTAAATTCTCCTGCAACCTTTATCTTGGAAACGATATCTGCAGATGAAAGAATTGGCGGAATTGAATATCCTGTGGCACTCGATCCGATTTCTGGTGACTTTGTTATAGATTTTACAATGTCCAGATCAATCTGGGGCGGTGCAGGTCTGACGACTGGAGAGGTTGGGTTCTTCTGTCAGCTTGCAATTACAAATACAGATGGAACAAAAACAACTCTTCAGGTCGGGTGGGCCCAGGACCCCGGCTCCGACTTAGAGCTTTATTATAGCGGAGAAATAGAAGATACTGCAACAAGCACAGTCATAAGTGATTTTTACGAATCAATTCCGGCACCTGATGATTTAGGCGATGAACTAAAGTTTAGATTAAGAAGAACTGACGAAGCCGTTTTTGCTATGTATTTTGATGAAACCTTAATAGACCTGTCTCAGAATATATCTGGACAGTATATTAAGATTGGATCTAATCTTCCGTTCCAGCCCGGTGGTGGTGATGTGAGTGAGATGGCATTTGCAATGGGCCAGGGAAATTTCCCCAATGTTGGAGTAATCTTTGCTGCAAAGGTTCATGATCTAACAATTCGTCACTCTCTTACTTCAGATGAAGCAAAAAGTCCTATTGCAATTTCGAGAGATGTAACTTCTTTGATAAATCGAGTTACCGCAACATTCCCGACTCAGTTGACTCAAAAGACAAATATTGTTTCTGCAACTTTAAGTATGAAGCTTGCTAGCGCAGTTAGCACTACAGATTCCTTTAATGTTATTCCATATAATATATTAAATGCGGATAACTTGGGCTCAATTATTGACTATCCAGTTGAACCAGAAGTTTCTGTCCGCTCGTCTTTCGTTCCTGGCACGTTGTCAGCTGGAGACACGATCTCTGTAGATGTAACTCCAATGGCAATCTATTTCTTGAGCAGAACGGGACATATACCTGGATATTATAAGGCAATTATAATAGAGCCAAGCTCTTCTGCAACATCGGCACTATCCATAACGGACGAGCTTACCCTTCTTATATCCTATGAGGATGTCACAACTGGAGTTATATTCCAAATTGGCGCAAGTGTAGATGCGATGACTGGAATTGTAACTCTAAAGACAAAAAACATTCTATATGACGCTTTAAATGAGGCAAGCAGAACAACTTTGGGCTTTGGCATACATCTAAAGAAATCTGGATTTAAGAATGCTGATGTAAAGATTGGAATTAAGGATCTCGCTAGGATCGGAATTGGGGTGTGTCAGGATACCAGCAGCTTTGACGAAGAGGATCTATGCTACTTTATCGCTGGAGCAACAGGTGGGGCAAATGGCACAAACGGGGCAGCAGTTGGCACCTATGTCCAAGGTCCTTTTCCTTGCAGTCTATTTCTGCCGTGAAAGTGACAGGGGAATATTAACCAGAGGATCTGAATCATGATTAAAGAACTTATTACACTAGCTGACATTCTTGATAGAAAGGGTTTTGCAGCTGAGGCTAATGCTCTGGATAAACTTATTAAGAAAGCAATAGATCCGCATT